>ENA-OPCO01000481-OPCO01000481.1-human-gut-metagenome-genome-assembly--contig:-NODE-481-length-29413-cov-3.520880_pt1 | contig 29413 bp, 29 predicted proteins | sample MGYA00241562_ERZ501475 | MGnify/ENA primary metagenome ERZ501475 (study PRJEB25962, sample SAMEA2042627) | human gut metagenome | biome: human gut; feature: human-associated habitat; material: faeces... | reverse complement strand
AGACCGCTCTGTCGTGGAATGCCAAACTTTCCCGGAAAATCAGAGTGTATCCGGGCAATCGGATGAATTTCCATGTTTTCCTCCTGTCATTGATATCAATTATTCAAAATGTCGCTGATATCTTTTGCTCAAAATGTCACTGATATCAATTATTCAATATGTCGCTGATATCTTTTGTTCAAAATGCCGTTGATATCAATTATTCAATATGTCGCTGATATCTTTTGCTCAAAATGTCGCTGATGTCTTTTGTTCAAAATGTTACTGATACCAATTATTCAAAATGTCGCTGATATCAATTATTCAAAATGTCACTGATATCATTTATCATTTCATCATCTTTCAGGCGGAAAAGAAATTCCACGCGACGAGATGCATTTTGATCTTCTTTGCCATCCTTATCCAATATAGGATTGCTAAAGGACTTGCCGTTTGCCGTCACAATTTTGCGTAGTTTCGTGATCTTGGCAGTCGACAGCACTTTCTTGTTTTCATCCAAGCAGAAAGTTGCGACAGACAAGGCCCTTTTTTGGGACAGCTCCAGATTATATAAATAGTCTCCCTGTGTATCTGTGTGTCCTTCAATAATAATCTCTGAGATATAATCATTAAATTGCTTGTCTGTTAATACGCCGATATATTTTGGTAAAAACTTTTGCAGCAATTCTTCACCCGACGCTTTCAACGCAAATTGTCCGGAATCAAACAAAATGCTTGAGTCAAGTGCGATGGATCCGGTCTTTTCATCGACTTTCACACTGAGATCCGTACCGTCAAACTCTTTCTTGAGAGCCTCGATCAGTTCCGTTCGAATACCGATCAATTTGTCTAACTGTTCCTGCTGCTCCTGCAGTTGTTCCTGTTGGCTTTGAACCAAAGCCTGCTGCTGCTTTAATTCCTCTTGTTTTTGTTCGTAACGTCTTTGCGATTGCAGCATTGTAAACGAAATGATCAACACAAAGATCAACAAAAGAGCAGCCATCATATCGGAATAGGAAAGCCAATAACTGGTTTCCTCCAAATGTCTTTTCTTTTTTCTGCGCATAATAAACCTCTTTTCTGTACGCGGAACCGAGTGGTGTTACTGTCTGAGTGCCCGAGCAATCTTATCAGCTACTTCATCACTAAATTTCTCCATCATCTTCTCCGTCTGCATCATTTGCAAAGCTTGATAATCCAAGAAAATATTTGCTGCATTATTTTGTGCACGGGGTGCGACATATTTATGGTAACTGTCCAAAAAATCGTCCATGGCATTATAAGCATCTTCCAAGTTTTTCTTGTAAACAAAGTTAAATACCAAAGAAAATACCATACCATAAATAGATGTGTGGAACGCGATCTTGATACCATTCATCAACTGCGGAATGCTGTCCGTAATTGCGGACGCACTGCCGGTATTAAAATTCTGAAGACCAAACGACAGACCGATAAAAGTACCTAAAATACCAAGACCGGTCATTACGCCGGGAACAATGCTGATCAATCCACATTTCATTACGCTGTCAATGTAATATTCATTCAGATAATCATCAATATCGCATTGGGCACTTCGCTCTAACATCGTTAATCTTCTGCGCTCCTCGCAATATTCACGAAAACGTGTATCTGCCAATTTGTTACCAAAGAGCTTTGGATTATCTTTATAATCATCCCACAAATAATCGCCTTTGCGTTTGAAGTCAGTCTGAAAGTTGCGTGCCGCAAGATGCAGGCTAGCCATCATCCGATTAGCAGGCATGAAACAATGTGTCGTAGAATACAAAATAATACCGCCGACAATTAAAAACATTCCAATATTAATGATAATGTTGGCGATATCAAGACCCGAACCCGTAAACACGTTCAGATATACGGCCAAAGCCAGCATAATAAAATATACAGGGAATAAAATCCCCTCACTACCAAAAGATTTCATAGGTACCCTCCAATGTTTGCTTTGCTGCAAAAGACCAGCGACCATCCCCCCTGTTCTAAAGAAACCGGGCGTATATCAAAAGCTGATGCCTTGCAGTCGTAAAATGTAACGTGTGCCCGATGACACAACATATATACTATACAAAGTTTGAGGGAGAAAGTCAAAAGGTGGGCGGGGCGGTGCACTGCATATGAGAGGATTTCGTAAAATAGAAAATGTTATGTTATCTATTACGATAAAAGAGAAAGGATGACAAGCAAATGGCACTAATTAGTTGCCCGGAATGCAACCGGGAAATTTCGGATACCGTAAGAAAATGTCCGAATTGTAGATACAAAATCAAAAATCACCGATCCAAAAAAGAACCAAAATTATTGAAAAATACGATGTAGTACGTTTTATGGGACAATAAATGTGCTATAATAGTGGCATGTCATAAAAGAATGTGTAGAGAATCCACACTAAGACAAGTAATGTTAAATTTTGCACCAAGAAATCTACGATAGGTATGCGTATAAGAGATGGGAGGGTAAATGGCAAAACGACCGAATCAAAGGCTAAAATTGTTGTATTTAGCAAAGATTATGCTTCGACTGACGGATGATGAACATGGTTTACAGGTAGAGCAGATTATCAATGAGTTGGCCAAGTATGACATTGCGGCAGAGAGAAAGAGTATATATTCTGATTTAGAAGCTCTGCAATTGTTTGGAATTGATATTGAAAAAAAGCACATAGGACGATATGTATATTATTGTGTAGGAAATCGAAATTTGGAATTGGCGGAATTGAAACTTTTGGTAGACGCGGTACAGTCTTCTAAATTCATCACAGAGAAGAAATCCAGCCAGCTTATAGAGAAACTGGAACGCTACGTTAGTCAATACGAAGCGAAACAGTTAAATCAACAGGTATATGTTCACGGTCGGATAAAAACCATGAACGAAAGTATCTACTATAATGTAGATGAAATACATAATGCAATTACAGCAGACGTAATGATTTCATTTCAATATTTTCAGTGGAATTTGAAAAAGGAGATGGAGCCAAGACACGAAGGAGAGAGATACATAATATCTCCGTGGGGGCTGATTTGGGATAATGAAAATTATTATATGGTAGGATATGACGCAAAGGCTGAGCTTGTCAAGCATTTTCGAGTCGACAAGATGTTACGTATTCAACCGATGAAATGCAAAAGAAAAGGTCAAAAGTTATTTCCACAGGGAAATATAGCAAACTACGCAGAGAAGCATTTTGGAATGTTTTCGGGAAAAGAGGAATCGGTCACGCTGCTTTGTCAAAATGGGTTTATAGGTGTGATTGTAGATAGATTTGGAAGAGACGTTAAAATTCGCCCGGTGGATGAGGATCACTTTCAAGCAAAAGTTGAAGTGGTTGTCAGTAATAATTTTTTTGGATGGGTGTTAGGATTAGGAGAAGGGGTTAAGATTACTGCACCGCAGGAAGTTGTCAGTGAACTACAAAAGGAAATTCAAAGAATGAGGAGACAATATTTTGCGGATGATCTGGAAATGGAATTGGCTATGAAGGATAACAAGTGCTGATTCTTAGATTGAAGTGATGGGGAGGAGATGATCTAGTATGAACAAGCAATAAAAAAACTCGCCGAGGCGAGTTCCTAAAGTTCAATTAAATCACACACTGTGATGCCCGAAGGCGATTTGAATAAATTTTTATTTGAACTTATGATGTAGTTAATACGTATGGTACTTAACTGACATCAATAATAAAGCATAAACTACGACATGTCAAGAGAAAAAGGAGGATTTTATGAAAAAATTTGAAGAGTACTATATTGGATTGGATATGGGAACCGGTTCTGTAGGATGGGCAGTGACGGATCCGACGTACAATATTATCAAACGTCATGGTAAGGCATTATGGGGAATTCGCCTGTTTGAGTCTGCTAAGACAGCCGAAGAAAGAAGAATCTTTCGAACATCTCGAAGAAGAACAGAGCGCCGTAAAAATCGATTACATTTATTGCAGGAAATCTTTGCGGAAGAGATTAGCAAGAAAGACATGGGATTCTATCAGCGCATGAAAGAGAGCAAGTATTGGCATGAGGATAAGAAAGACATCAATGGAAACATGCCGGAGCTGCCGTATGCACTGTTTGCAGATGATGGATTTACAGATAAAGACTATTATAAGAAATATCCGACAATTTTTCACTTACGCTATGCGTTGGCAACGAATACAACAGATAAGCCGGATATTCGATTGCTTTATTTGGCATTGCATCACATTATTAAGCATAGAGGACATTTTCTGTTTGAGGGCAAGAAATTATCAGAAGTAAAAGAATTTTCAACAGCGATTGAGGCATTAGTGCAGCAGGCTGAAGAACAAGAGATTGATCTGAAATCTTTGACGCAAGAAGAAGTGTTGACTCAATTGGAACACATTATGAGTGATGCTCAATGCACAAAATCAGATAAAAAGACGCAGGTCAGCAAGCTCATAGTAGGAACAGATAAGCAGAAGCAAAAACAAGAGAAAGCGATAGCAGCTTTAATTACGGGTTGCACCGTAAAGCTAAGTGATATTTTTGCTGATCCGGAGTTGGATAAAGAAGAAATCTCGAAAATATGCTTTTCTGATAATGGTTATGAAGAAAAAGAGGTAGAAATAGAGTCTGTATTGGCGGATCGATTTTTGCTTATAGCAGCAGCAAAGGGTGTGTATGATTGGACGGTATTGCATGATATACTGGGGGATGCGCGCTTTTTGTCGGAAGCAAAAGTTAAAACCTATGAGAAACACCGTGATGATCTGCGGAAAGTGAAGCAGCTTCTTCGGATGGATAAAGGAGTTTACGAGGCTGTTTTTGGTGTGTCTGAGAAAAATGAGGCAAATTATAGTGCTTATATTGGCATGGCAAAGAAAAATGGAAAAAAACAGCCGATTGAGAAAAAATGTTCACAGGAAGATTTTTATAAATTCTTAAAAAAGCAGCTGGATCGTCTGTCTGTGGATGAAATGGGGCAAGAGATAATCGATGAGTTAAAAGCAGAGATGGATCTTGGAACATTATTTCCAAAACAAATGATTCGCGATAATGGAGTTATTCCTTATCAATTGCATGAGAATGAATTGAATGCAATATTGGACAACGCACAGAAATTCTATCCGTTTTTGTTGGAGAAAGATCAAGATGGTTATACGCCAGTGGAAAAAATACAAAAGATATTCCGCTTCCGCATTCCGTACTACGTAGGACCTTTGAACACGGCGCATCAAGATAAAGGTGGTCATAGCTGGTCTGTACGTAAAAAGGAAGGCAAAATTTATCCATGGAATTTTTCAGAAATGATTGACGAGGAAGAAAGTGCAACGAAATTTATTGAACGCATGACGAATAAATGCACGTATCTGATCGGAGAGGATGTTTTGCCGAAGGAATCATTGTTGTATGCGAAATTCAATGTATTGAACGAGCTAAATAATCTGCGCATTGATGGGGAACTGATAGCTCCGGAACTTAAGCAGGATATTTATAATAATGTTTTCAAGAAATACCAACGTGTAACAGGGAAAAAGGTCAAGGATTACCTTAGAATCAACGGCGTAATTTCTAAAGAACAAGAACTATCCGGATTTGATCAGAATTTTAAGAGTTCGTTGAAAGCGTATCATGATTTTAAGCAGATCGTTGGAACGGGGGTCCTTTCGGAAAGTGAGCAGGAGGATATTGTTAGAGATATTACGCTATTTGCAGATTCTCAAAAGATGTTGAAACAGCGTATTCATAGAAAATATCCGATGTTGTCTGACAAACAGATTGCTCAGCTTGCCAACAAAAAATATGCAGGGTGGGGCAGATTGTCGCGCACCTTTTTGGAAAATATTGAATCAGTCAATAAAGAGACTGGTGAAGTAATGAATATCATCACTGCGCTTTGGGAAACGAATGAGAACTTAATGAAACTTTTAAGTGGAAAATACGATTATACAAAGCAGATTGAGCAATGGAATGCCGGACAGATGAAAAAAGGAGAGATAGAATATCAAGACATTGAAGAGCTTTATGTGTCTCCTGCAGTAAAGCGCCCAATTTGGCAAACTATAAAAATTGTAAGGGAAATTACAAATATAATGGGTGGTGCACCAAAACGTATTTTTGTCGAGGTTGCAAGAGAGCCCGGTGAAAAAGGCGTGAGAAAAGTTTCTAGAAGAAACCAGTTGTTGGATCTTTACAAAGCCTGCAAAAAGGAAGCACCGGAATTATACGACCGTCTGGCAAATAAGGAGTCTGACAATGCATTGCGCAGTGACAAACTTTTCTTATATTATTCTCAGATGGGAAGATGTATGTATTCCGGAGATGCCATTGATTTGGATGAGTTATTCACAAACCGATATGATATTGATCATATATATCCACAATCGAAGGTTATGGACGATAGTATAGACAACCGCGTATTGGTCAAAAGAGATTTAAATAGCAAAAAGACAGATACATTCCCGGTCTCTGAGGAATACCGAAAAGCAGGAAAAGCATTATGGAGCACGCTGTTGAAAAAGGGACTGATCTCTAAAGAAAAATATAAGAGATTGACAAGAACAGAGCCATTTGGTGAAGATGAGTTGGCTGGTTTTATTGCCAGACAATTAGTGGAGACACGTCAGAGTACCAAAGCAGTTGCGCATTTATTGGAAGAGGCATATCCTGATGCCGAAATCGTTTATGCAAAAGCTCGTGCAGTTAGTGAATTCCGGCATAAATTTGACATGATCAAAGTGCGTGAGGTGAATGATTTCCATCATGCCAAAGATGCCTATTTGAATATTGTTGTCGGCAACACATACTATGTAAAATTTACAAAGGATGCGGCTTGGTTTGTGCGCAACAATCCGGGACGTACATACAACTTAAAGAAAATGTTTGAGAATGAAACGGTAAAACGTGGAAATGAAACAGCATGGATTCCTGGAGATAACGGGACAATATGTACTGTGAAGAAATGGATGCGAAAGAATAATGTTTTATTCACCAGAAGAGCATACGAAGTGAAAGGAGGGCTTTTTGATCAAAATATTTTGAAGAAAGGGAAAGGACAGATACCGATCAAGGGAGGTGCCGATGAGAGACTCCAGTCGATTGAGAAATATGGAGCGTATAATAAGGCGAGTGGTGCTTATTTTATGCTGGTGGAATCCGATGGTAAGAAGGGAGAGAGAAAGAGAACGATTGAGTTCGTGCCGGTATATTTGGCGAAAAGCTTAGAGGAATCTGAGGAGCTTCGTAGACGATATTGCGAGGAGGAACTCGGTCTTGTGAATCCAGACGTGCGAATACTTAAGATAAAGATTAATACGCTATTTGACGTGGATGGGTTTAAGATGCATTTGTCGGGAAGAACAGGAAAGCAATTATTATTTAAGGGAGCAAATCAACTGGTTTTGAGCGAAGAGTTGCAGTTGATAGTAAAGAAGATAGGCAAATATTGTGCCGACTATAAAGAGAATAAAGAGGCTGTCCTATCCGAAAAAAGTGAAGTGACACAAGAAGTCTTGGAAGAGCTCTATGATGAATTTCTGCATAAGCTAAGAAATAGCTTGTATGGGCATAGGCTGTCAGCGCAAATAGAAAAGATAGAAAAAGGAAAAGAGATTTTTCAATCTATGAGCAATGAGCAGAAATGTCTGATATTAATGGAAATTCTACATTTATTTCAATGTGCCAGTCAAGCTGCAAATTTGCAATTAATAGATGGACCGGGGAAGGCGGGAATATTGGTGCTTAATAATGATATATCAAAATTAGAAGATATAAAAATCATCAACCAATCAATTACAGGTTTCTATGAACAAGTGATTGATCTAAAAACGATATGAGTTGGCGGATTGTTGTCGTGCATAACACGGCAAAGTTGGATTTGCAATTGCAATATTTAGTGGTACGAAGTGAGATGAAAACGCAGAAGATACATATTTCAGAAATAGCACTTCTGCTTGTGGAAGCTACTTCTGTATCGCTGACAGTTGGATTGTTGGCGGAATTAACGAGACAGAAGGTGAAAGTGATATTTTGTGACCATAAGCGAAATCCATCCTCGGAGTTGATTTCGTATTATGGCTCACATGATACAAGCAATAAAATCCGTACACAAATTACGTGGCCACAGTCTGTGAAGGAAGCCGTGTGGACGGAAATTGTTCGTGAGAAAATAAATAAGCAGGCGGAATTCTTGCTGGAAAGGGGGAAGAATACGGAAGCTGCGCTGCTGAGAGACTATGTTCAACAGATACAATGGAATGATGCCACTAATCGTGAAGGTCATGCTGCAAAAGTATATTTTAACGCATTGTTTGGCATGGATTTCTCACGGAGTCAAGATTGCCCGATTAACGCAGCATTGAATTATGGATATTCACTGATGCTTTCTGCAATTAATCGTGAAATTGTAATGAATGGATACATTACGCAGCTGGGGTTATTCCATGATAATATGTTTAACCAATTTAATTTGGGTTCAGATCTAATGGAGCCGTATCGTGTGCTTGTCGATCGAAAGGTATGTGAAATGAAACCAATAGAATTTGAGCATGAACAAAAAATGAAATTAGTTGCTTTGCTAAATGAAGAAGTAATAATGGAAGGCAAACATTTTGTCATCCTAAATGCGATCAAGCAATATGTTAAGAGTGTATTCGATGCTTTGAATGAGTCGGACATTGCGCAGCTTTCCTTTTATTCTTATGAGTTATAGGTACATGAGAGTGATAGTAATGTTCGACCTTCCTGTACTATCAAGTGCGCAGCGACGAGAATATACGAGATTTCGGAAATATTTGCTGAAGAGTGGGTTTGTCATGCAGCAGGAGTCAATCTATAGCAAGTTAGCATTAAATACCAGCATAGCTCAAAGGATTGAAGATAATGTTCGCAAAAACAAACCTCCTGAAGGGTTGGTGCAAATGTTGACGATTACCGAAAAACAGTATGGTCGAATGGAACTTTTGGTCGGGGAAGTTACAAGTGAAGTGATTCAGAGTGATGAACGGTTAATTATACTGTAATCACGGTAAAAGAGGGGAGGGGGATGTTTGAAATTAACACATCCGGATGTTCATTTCGATATAGAATTTGGAAAGGCTGATTCTCTGATACCAGTGTGTGTTGTAGAATCGCCGGTAAGATGGCGGGAGATTCAAAAGGAATTAATATTTCAGCAAAGTGGTGATAGCGGTAACTGGGTATTGTCGGAAGGTGATAAAGAATTAAAAATCAGCAAAGTCATGGAAATGATATTTAATCCATTGCAGCTAGATGTTAATCAAAGAAAGCTGGTTACTGCCTTTTTGAAATCTTTTGCAGAAAAAGCAGTGAACGAAATGCATTGGAGAGAGGGGCAGGAGCTAAACACACATATCCAAACATTCTTTGGTAATCTAGAGGTGGAGTATTCGTTTGAGTTCAGTATCAATGAGGAACTTGATTATTCGAGTTTGGCGAAAGCTATGGGTATTCAATTAGTTACTGAATATGAAACGGACTTGGAGCGGTTATTGCAATATTGTATATTGCTCCAGGAATTGATAAAGCCAAAATTATTAATATTCTGGAATTTAAGACAATACTTTTCTGCTGAAGAAATGAAATTATTGTATTCAGAAGTGTGCTGTCGAGAATGGAATGTTTTATTAATGGAACATTATATTGACAGTAGAATAGATGGTGAGAAGTGGTATATTATTGATAAGGATAACTGTGAAATCTATTGAAGAAAGAGAAAGATTTCGTTATACTATTATTTAGATTAGTGTGTTTGAGCACAGCAGAGATACATTTTATGTTAGTGATGGCATTTCATTTTCTAATTTGAGGTTTGAGAATGATGTAGAAATGTATGGTGCTCAAACGCTGTGGGATAGGAGCACATCACTCCATGGTTTGAGAATGATGTAGAAATGTATGGTGCTCAAACACCGAAGAGACTATCCTCATTATCATCCCTGTTTGAGAATGATGTAGAAATGTATGGTGCTCAAACAGCGGAAAAAATATATTCCGATCCGATTTCGTTTGAGAATGATGTAGAAATGTATGGTGCTCAAACATTTTGTAAAATAAATATTGACAAAATGTAGTTTGAGAATGATGTAGAAATGTATGGTGCTCAAACAAATGCTATGAAGGACATTGTAGCAAATACGTTTGAGAATGATGTAGAAATGTATGGTGCTCAAACTGTAGTTCCTGTCGCAGAACAGGTATTACAGTTTGAGAATGATGTAGAAATGTATGGTGCTCAAACAATAATATATATAAACGTATATGTGATATGGTTTGAGAATGATGTAGAAATGTATGGTGCTCAAACGTCCTAAGGACGTATGGTGACAGATCGTGAGTTTGAGAGTATCCATCTTCATTCGCCAAAATGTTTGAACTCGAAGACGAGGTGCTTCAAGAAAAGATACAAACTGAAGGTGTTGGAGCATCTTTTGAGATGTTTAAGAGAGATTGTAGATTTGCTATTAATAGTGAAATAGAGTATTTGAAAGTAACTGGTGGGAAGAAATATAGAATTATTGATGGGGAAAAATTACCATCTAAAAATGGTGAATATTTATATGCGTTTGATACAGATACTGAAATGCATTATCCAGATGGAACAGCTATAAAATTATGGTTTCCAGATAATATTGTAACAGCTTATGTAGTATCATGTGAAGATTTTACAATACTTATTAGGACGATGGAGTATATTGGAGAATTTGTAGAGAGCGTAGAATTTACTTCAGGACAATGGCAATTATTGGAGTCATTGATGGATAGGCTTGATGAGATGGAACCTAAATCTGATTCTATTGTATATGAAATTGCATGTAATGGAAGAACGCAAATCTCGCAATGGAATAGTATTAGAAGTGGACAAAATTATGCTTTTAATAGAGCTATCACTGAAAAAATTACATTTATTTGGGGACCTCCGGGAACTGGAAAAACAGAAACTCTTTCTAATATAGCAATAGAACATATTTTAAAAGGAAGACGAGTTCTTATGCTTTCATACAGTAATGTTTCAGTAGACGGAGCCCTACTTCGTGTTGCAAAAAAAGCGGATCTTCCAGATGGCGTGGTTATCCGATATGGATATCCTAGAACAAAGGAATTAGTCTACAGCAAAAGCTTAACATCGTATCAGTTTGTATTACAAAAAAATCCCAGTTTAGCTCAGGAATATCAAGAACTTTTAGAAAAAAAGAAAAAATTAAAAAGAAGATCACCTGAAAGGCTCGAGATAAATAATAGAATTAATAAAATTAGAGATTATTTATCAGAGCAGGAGAAAGAACTTATTCATAAGTCAGCATTTGTTGCAACCACAGTATCTAAGGCCACAGTTGACAAGGCAATATACACACAAAGATTTGATGTTGTCATATTTGATGAGGCAAGTATGGCATATGTTCCACAGGTGATATTTGCAGCAGGAATTGCAAAAAACTATTTTGTATGTTTAGGGGATTTTTGCCAGTTACCTGCAATTGTACAGAATAAGGTTGATGATCGATTAACTAAGGATATATTTGAGCATACAGGAATTACATCGGCTGTGGAGAATAATGAAGGACATGGCTGGCTTGTCATGCTTGACTTACAATATAGAATGCATCAGGAAATAGCTGATTTTGTAAGCGGAAATATGTATCAGGGAAGGTTAAAAACATTTAATAAAATAATGGAAAGTCGCAACGAAATTGCTGCACTTCCGCCATGCCCAAATGAGGCTATGACTTTGATGGATTTGAGTGGAATGTATTCTGTATGCACTAAAACAAAAGACAATTCCAGAATAAATCTTTTATCAGCGATGATGAGTATGAGATTGGCTGAAAAATATATAGGTAATTATGAAGTGGGAATTGTAACTCCGTATAGTGCACAATCCAGATTAATTGTAGCAATGCTTAGAGATATACAGGTAGTAGATAAAAGATGGGAAAAAGTATCTTGTGCTACAGTGCATCAGTTTCAGGGTTCAGAGAAGCCTGTAATAATATATGACGCAGTTGACTGTTATAGAATGCCATATCCTGGCACATTGCTGACATCTTTGAAAAATGACACTGCGAATAGGTTATTTAATGTAGCTGTAACAAGGGCAAAAGGTAAATTTATATTAGTAGCAAATGCTGATTATTTATTAAAGAAGAAAATATCTAAAAATCTAATTTTTACTAAGGCTATAAATATGATGAGGCAATCAACTAAGAAGAAAAAAGGTTTTGAAATATTAGATGAGTTAATGCCTGAATTGAATGAAAAACCAAGCATATACCTTGAGGATAGAGAGGCTAGTTGGGGAACTTTTATCAGTGATATTGAGGCTGCAAAAAAGATAATTCATATAGACATGCCGGATATAATGGATGATTTAGATGGCAGGCTTAGTCAGCTCAGTAAAATCTTTAATGAACAGAATGAAAAAAATGTGGAAATTTGCATAAGACATTTGGAAGAGATTGATTTACCAAATGATTTGCAAAAATTCCAAAAGATATTTGAGTATGTTACTACACCGGTAACGATTATAGATAAAAGTATAATATGGTTTGGACAACCTCTATATGCAGCTGATTTTATTTCAGAGGGAGAAATTTTGGATCAGCTTGAAATCTCTGATATTAAGATGGGCACAATTGAACAATATTTTGATTATTGTATTCAAAAATATGCAGGACACAAGGCTGGCGAATATGGAAAGATAAGCTATCATACAAAATTGACATCTAAAAAAGAAAAGTATATTTATTCAAAGGAGTGCATAGAAACTATTAAGTCTTTTTTAGATAAGAATTGTAAAATGGATATGTCTTTCCTTGAGCAGGCATCCCAGACATTGTCGGTGCCATTAAATTTGACGGATTCAAGCGAAAATTATTTATCACAGATAAGAGGTAGAGTGCTGAATTGTCAGAAAATAATTAATGCTAATAATGTTATTCTTTCACAGTATTATGCAGAAATTAGAAATACTTTGGATGCTCTGGATATGCTTCGCACAGCGTTAAGGCATCGCAAAGATAATACAATTAGAAATATTAATAAAGCTATTTCTAAAGAAAAAAAGACAATATCAGATGCCCAAAAGAAAATGAAAACTTATGATTCAGTAATAAATGCACAGGCAATTGAAAATAGAAAAATAGAAATCAATGAGTCAAATGATAAAATAGAATTTTTAAAATCTACACTAGAGAGTGTGTATGAAGATGACGGCTATTTTAAAAAATTGGTGAATATTGGTGAAAAATTGCAAGAAGCATTGAATATTTTCGAAAATCTGAAAAAAGAGTATGCGCAAAATGATGATGACACAATCAATGAAGCTGTAAATAATATCGGAAAAATCATTGGAGCATACTTTATGATATCATGGGATTTATCTAAAGTAGAAGATAAGTATTCAGAATATCAGGAATCCATTGCTGAACTTTTAGATAAGGCTCAAAACTGCGTCAATATATTACAAAATGAAAATAAAAAGTATTTAGAATATAGCTATTTTACTAAGATAAAAAACAAGTGTGATATATTGATTCAAATGAATGAAGGTATTGTAAAAAATACATATACGTTTATTATGAATAAAATTGGCATAAAGGAGAGTGACAATGGAAAAATTCAAGCATTTAGTTGCTCACCATATTTATACTTGCAGATTTTATATCAATTTCAAGGACATCCGAATAATGGCTTTGAGTCGTTTTTATCAATTGATGAAGCACAGGGAATTGCACCAGAGGAAATAAGATTACTGTATAATGTTAATGATGGAAAAACTGTATTTAATATGTTCGGAGATGTGTATCAACATATAGAGGGAGCAAAGGGTATTGACAGCTGGTCAGAATATGCTGATGTTTTTACTTCTGATATGCATGAAATGCAGGAAAACTATCGTAATGCTTCACAAATCACGGATTTTTGTAATAAACAATTTGGTATGAATATGTCAGCAATTAATACGCCGGGAAAAGGTGTTCATGAAATATTGTCAGATGAAGAATTTTACAACGAAATGATATCACAGCTTGTAGATACGCAGAGAACGGGATTAGCTGCTATAATAGTTGGAAATGATATGGAAGCAAGATATTTATTGAATCGTTTTGGAGCATACGAAAACAAATTTCATGATATGACAATTGAAAATTTCAGTATTCATCGTACTAGATGGAATATTATTAACATTGATGATGCGAAAGGACTAGAGTTTAGTACAGTCATTGTGTTGTCTGGGAGAATGAGTAGAAATGAGAAATATATTGCTTATACCAGGGCATTAGATGAACTTTTTGTATATTCAGATGTTATAGATGTGACTGGAATTGAAGGTAAATCAACGAAAGCCAAGACGAATGAAATAAAGGAAAATGTTGCTTCCAATACAAGTAGTCGACAAGTTCATGTAAAACATGTTTCTGAAAGGAATCATAATAGAGGAAACAGTGCAGTTAGAGATTTCTTTAAAAATAGTGGTTTTGAAGTGATAGACAATAGGGGGAATGGAGGTCGTCTATGGATAATTGGGGAAAAGACAGATATTCGTGATACTGTAAATTCGGCAATCGCTCAATTTGGAATATCTGGGAAATATGCATCGAGCAAAGAAACAGATTTTAAAAATGGATGGTATACAAAGACTGATAAATAAGAGACACAGGAGGATTACATCATGGAACGAGTAGTAAAATTTTAAAAGAAGCAGAGATATATTATTTGGCAACTGTGGAAGGTGACCAGCCAAGGGTAAGAACTTTTGGAACAGCACACATTTTTGAGGGAAGACTGTATATTCAGATTGGAAAGGTAAAGGATGTTTCAAAGCAGATTCATGCAAATCCAAAGGTGGAAATTTGTGCATTTAAAAATGGCGAATGGCTTCGTATAGCAGGAGAACTTGTGGAAGATAATGTTGGTGTTGTAGTAAATGTCTCCAGCATTGAATGAGAAACTTCACGATTGTTGGAGTGATCGTTTTTAATTTTAGACACTCCGATTATGGCATGGATTTGTGAGGGGTACAATCCGTGGGCAGATTAGGCGCTTATGAATATTCCGGCTAGCATGTCCCTGCTGTCCGGCATAAGGAAACCAAGAGAAGTGTATGATTGGATCAATGCTAGTTTATCAGTTTCAACTCAATTGTAAAGCCTGCCTCGCACCGCAAAGCGGCTCTGGACTTGACAAATGAGTTGTACCCGATAAATATCCATTAAGCCAATCAAGACGGTTTCCGTGTTCCGGAACACTGGTTTCCACATTTCCGGAATTAAGGTTTCCTAAAACAAGAATATCCAGCTTACTGTAGAAATGTAAAATAGTGAAAAAATAGTGTAATTTTAGTGGAAAAATTGGCACTCTCGTGATATACTATGTCAAGAAAAACAAATGGATGCAAAGTAGATGTTTTTTCTTGGGCTCATTATATCAGGAGGGTGCTTTATTATGATTAAAGTAACTTTGTCAAATGAAATATTAAAGTATATTACGGAGATAGATAAAAACAGGTATAAAGCATCAGAAGTTTCGTTGCCTATTGCGGTAGCAAGTAAGTTGCGGAAAAATTCAAAGAAGAAAAGTTCCTATGCGTCTACTAAAATTGAAGGGAATCCTTTATCGGAGAAGCAGGTGGATGAGGTTATAGATAGCGATGAACGAAAACACTATCTTAAACCGGAGCAGGAGGTTCGTAATTATTTCCTGGCACTGAATTATTTGGAAGAGAAAGCGGCAAAGAAGGAGAGGTTTTCCAAGAAACTGATATTGGATGTACAGAAGTACGTTGAAAAGGGAGCTTCAAAAGAAAAAATCGGACTTCGAGGACCAATGCCCCCCGGAGTATTATTTGCGGTATATGATTCACAAACAGGGAATCCTGATTATATTCCTCCGGAATATATTGATATACCGGATCTGTTGGATGAATTGGTGGAATATGTGAATGTAACAGATGATCATCCGCTCATAATTGCAGCTGTAGTGCATTATCAGCTTGTAACAATTCATCCATTTGAAGATGGAAATGGGCGGACCGCAAGGCTGCTCTCGGGATATATTTTAGATATCAACGGATATGGTTTTAACGGAATTGGCTCATTAGAAGAGTACTTCGCATATGATATTGATGAATACTATGAATCAATCCAGATGGGGCTGCCTGCACTGTATTATTCGGGACGAGAGAATCCTCCGCATCCTGAGATTTGGATCAATTATTTCTTTCGCATGGTGCTGCTATACTCAAATAAGGTTTGCGAATTGTCAGAGAGTTCAAACAACGAAGAATTGGAAGGAAGCCTTTCATATCTAAAAGGGAAAGAGAAGGAATTGCTCTTGCTGCTCATGAAGAACTACAAAAGAGAGTTCACGCCGATCGAAGTCAGCAAAGAGCTTAAGGTTACAAATAAGACTGTAATAAATCGACTTGCAACACTTGTAAAAAATGGTTTCGTCATTCCGAATCTGGTTAAGGAACGTATACGTTCCTATGAACTTTCTGATTTTACCAAGCAGAATGAGAAGGAGATAAGAAAGCTTTTGAAGTGAGGCGGAAGATTGATGAAATAATGGATGGCAAAGTGGATAACAAAATTATAAAAATTTCCGTCCGCTTTTGTGCTATAATTTATAAGTAGATGGAGTCGTGAGGAGGTGATGTGTCATGCTTACTGACGATGAGATTAGAAAAATATGTGACCGTTATGAGCTTATATATAATATAACAGACAATGTAGTTTTTATTCGCTCAGCATGCGGACGTTGGAACATATTTTTGCGAGGAGATGAGGTTGTCAATCTACGCCACGAGAATTATCGATGGGCGAAGGGGACAGCACAGAAAACACACAAGAAATTTGCTGAAAATTATCACGACCAGGAATTGGAAACGAAGGACTTTCGTGAGGTGGTCAGTTATATTGTGAAACACGATAAGAAGATGTTGCGCAATTTTAAGAAAAGAACAAAGCTGGACAAAATATTTGAGGAAATCGAGGAAAATCAATGTTCTGATTAACAGGGAAAGGTAGGTAGAATACTATGGATTTTTTTGGTTGGGAAGATTTGGACGGGGACGGTCATGTTGATGAAGTTGAGAGCCTGCTTGCAGACGATCTTATGTGTACGAATGATGAGGAACGTGAAATGAATGATGGAATCGGAGGTTTGGGTCCGACCTCTGGGTCATTTGGGCTGGAAAGTGGTCTTGACGGCGATGTGGATGAGGGATTTCATGATGGACTGGAAATAGATTTACTGAATGCTGACATTGATCCGGATGATTTTCGGTTAATGGATGAGGAGGAAAGACTCGAGGCTTTGGATGACGCAGGTTTGGATCCGGATGATTTTGATGATTTTTTATGATTTTTGACATTGATTATAGTAATAGTATGATGACATAGAGGACGGTATTCTTGATCGCGACAGCCGCCTCTTTGATCTGTTCGTTTGTTCTTTTGCAGACCTATTTTCTTCTCTGCATCTTCTACAGACATAAATAATCTGTGCCCTTTTACCTGTATGCCTCCACCATTTTTAAATCGAATTATGTATAAGTCACCCGATTTTCGAACAATCGCGCATTTACGTATAATCCGGTTGCTTTCAATAATATAGGCTTCATTACCTACATCAAATTCTTGTGTCATAGCAATTTATCTCAAAAAGAAAACCAGCTCAAAGGGAAATCAAAGCCGGTCCTCATTTACCAATATTAGCCTATTACTTTGCCTCTTAAAGCAATCCCCTCTACAACACCATGCATGTAAGCCTCGGATGCTAATTTGCTATTATCATCTGATATTGCATCTATAATTTCATTGAACTGTTGCTGCTGGATATCACTAAGTCCGGCACGAAAAGTCTTCAACTTCTCTGTTGTTCTCTGCTTTTCTGAAATGTAGTCTTTTGATTTCATATATTCTTCCAGAGAAGCATCAAACGCATCTTTGATACATTCCCCAAGTTCCAATGTTAACTTCCACCTCCAATATCGGGATAATATTGACTGGCTCTGTTCAACAAAAATATAATAACTCCAGGTAGCGATCCTAGAGTTATTATATCGAACATACGTTCTTGTACCAATATTATAATTTATCCTTTCTCCACTAATTCCCAACCTCGTACTCCTCTTGAAGTATCCAATACATACTTTTTAGAACATTCATCACAACTTATCCAAACATCATGATCACGAAATCCGGGAATATTATCATGTTCTTCTATGATTTTTCCTTTCCCGCAAGGGCACTCATATTCGTATCTCTCCGTATCCCCCTCTCCTGCACCATATCCTGGATGATTTTCTTCTGAAGAATATATTAACTTTGTTCTCATATTAAGCCTCCTCTCTGATAGCCAATTTATGAATTAAACCATATTCTTTATATGCTCCGAATCCCAATATCACTGAGGCAGCTCCAAGAAGTACTATTTTCACCTCGTGTGGATGCTCATTATAAATATTACGTATTGCCTGCTCAATATAACCAGATACCTGCTCTGGTATATCCTTGTTTACTATTAAATTTTGTTCCATATAATCACCTGAACCTTTCATTATTATTCAGTGGGCCCTGCTGTGATTATAGATTACCATTTTCTCTACTATTTTTCCTAGGAACGAAAATCCGGAATTTTTCTACTTGTGTATCTGACCAAGAATTTTTCTCATATTTCTAATTCGAATGCTCGATAATTCTTTCTTATTCCAAGCTGCAAATATATCATATTCTTTAAAAAAGGAAGCCCAGTCCTCCATTGTTGTTTCTTTTGCGAATTGTTCACGCAAAGTATTACCATTTGCTAATTTTATACCATTATTGAGCTGCGCCATTATTACAAGCAGTTCTGCGTAACACCTCTGATCAAACTCGATTTCATCTGACCATTTTAGATCAGCAGGCACAAGAACATCAATCATATTTTGCCTTGGCTTAATCATTCTGCTATCAATTTCCACCTCACAACCTAAAAAAGACTGTATTGTCATTCTTGCACACAAAATCGAAAAAAAATTTTTATCTACTTCTTTTACTTCTAATTGTTCCATTTTCTTAGCCAGTAAATATGCAAATTCAAATCCGTACTTCCAATCTATAGTAAAAAATGCCAATGAATAAAATACCTTGTTGTAATCATTCTCGTTGCTCTTTTTTTCCCATTCATCTACATTTTTATCGTATTCTTTCATCATTTCTTCAAAAGATGTATTAGAAACTTTTTTGACATCAGAAAGTCGATTTTCAACAAAAGCCTTTAGTGCTGCAATATCATGAATATTCACCGTCTCAAAATATTGCATTGGAGTAATCGAATAGCCTTCCCTTTTTTCGGCCATCGTTTGCATACTTTTAGCTTTAAGCTCCTCAATATCCGTACCTTTCCGCTTGAATTCTTCATATTCCTGGTCCCGATACTTTTGGCAATACTTAAGCAATCTAGTATAAAGCATTCTCCCATCATTATTCTCATCGACACCATACGGTACATAGTACCTTAATGGATGCTTCTCCTGAGAATTATCAAACGCATATTTTATGAACTCCACTATAATTTCATCAACAAATTCTTTCTCCGACACGCCTCCGACAAATGACATTTCTAAGTAATCTTTAGGAAAGCATGTTACAATGGCCCTAACCACCTCAAACTTCATTCTCTCCATATTATTTGTCATTAAGACCACCTCAACTTTCTATTACTGGTTCTCAATTTCTTTTTCATTTCCCAAAACATTTTCTATCGTTTCAAGCGCATTTAATAGCTGTATGCATTCAAAACGTTCTATCTCTCTACAGCATTTTCCATGCAATAACCAATTTCTGTTTATATATGGTGGTTCTATACCCTTTTCAAACGGATATTCTCCATCTACGAATAACCGATTCAAAAAGGCTATTAATGAAGGATATATATCCAAAAAGTAATATCTCTTAGTAAAAAAAGTATTTATTTCTGCAAATTGCTCCTGCTTTATATCAACAAACCCCTTATCAGAAAATTTTTCTCTATATTTAGTTCTTGGCGGGAACTGAACCAATGCATTCACTCTTGCTTCTAATAAGCCAACCAAGTACATTGCAGAGGAATTGAACTGCCAAGTCCTAACTCTTCTTTTTCGCTATCCATCTTAAGGAAAAGAATATATGTAAGCTGTGTAATATAGTCAGTAAATCCAACACCTGCTGCCGCAAGTACGTTTGCTATATCCCATACCTTTTTTAGTAACGCTGCTTCGCTTTTTTGATTTATCATAACTTAAGCCACCTTTAATATAAATTTTGATAATGTTTGTATTTCACTTGCTAATGTTTTACCGCCGAAACACTTTACCGCCTTTTTCCAAAGCTCAGTATCTGTTTCGTTTAATTCCATAACGGTAATTGCTCCATCATTAATGATATATTCTGCAATCTGTTGCATAATATCTTTCTGTTCCTCTGTAAGAACACGTTGCGCACGACCACAATACAAGCTAAATCTCTGCGCATATCCATTGATGAGACTTGTAAGTTTCTGATTCTTCTTATATGCATATCTAACAATTTGAATCAAATTTGTAAGCGTATTTACATTTGCCTTACCATCAAGAACTTCCACATCTCCTTGCTCATCAAGAAGCTTGTAATTCTTCCATATCTGATAAACACCATACTGACGACTTTCAGAAAGCAATCTATCTCTCAATTCCATAAGCATATCGTGAGTAATAACCGTATCCTCAGAATTATAAATAATTCTAAGAGCTTCGATATCATCCTTATGATCTTCAAGATACTTTTCAAAGTTCTCAATATATGTTTTTGCAGACTCCTTTGAAAATCCTGCATATAAAACCTGATCGTCATCACCAGTTTCAACAAAATATCCTCTCTGCATTTCAAGTAGTTTATTTCTTGCCTGAAGATTACCTATCAAACAATATATAAGTCCCATACGCATTGAATTATCATGAGATGGACTGATATACTCAACTAATGCTCCTTGAGCAAATGCGGTATTAATATCATTTGCTAATTTTTTTGGTGCAAAGCCAAAGTTAGTTATGAAGTAATCAAGATGTCTTCCAAAAAGTACACTTTCTTCATAACGTCTGTTAATAGTTGAACAGTAATCTCTAAGGAGCATAAGATTTTCATCACTTACTTCATTGTGTGCCAATCTTTCAAAAAGATGCTCCAATGATAAATTCTTTTTATCAGGACCTTCTGGGCTAATCTTAGGAATATGTTTTTCGGATTCTGTTACACCAACAGCATCCACTATGTAATAACATTCCTTTGTATCTGCATTTGGAGTCACTTCTTTCAGCTTGTCGTCGCTGATAACTCGACAACCTCTACCTCTCATCTGGGTATAAAGGACGTCAGAATGAACATCCTTCATAAACAGAACCACTTCAAGCGGCTTTACATCTGTACCCGTTGCTACAAGGGTTACTGTTACAGCAATTCTAAAATCTTTCTCTGTTCTCAAATCTCTGATAAGTGCATTGGAATCACCTGATGAATACGTAATCTTCTGAACAAACTTTTCTGGAATTGTCTCATTCTCAAATTCTGTCTTAAATACCTCTTTTGCAATTTCAACTATTTCAGTCGCATGGTTATCGTCTTTTGCAAAGATTAATGTCTTTGGTATATATTCCCATTTCTGCTCACGATTTGGATATAAATCTTCATAGATAGATTTTTTATATGCCATAAGAACTTCTTTTATCTGTTTCTTATTAACAACGGATCTATCCAATTCTGATGCACCGTATTCAATAGATAAACCAGCATTGATAGTTTCCGTTTTTTCTGTTCGTTTCGAAGTTTCTGTAATCTTCGCACCTTTCTCAATAGTTCCACCATGAGCAGTTACGTCAGTGATAATTCGATACACACGTGGAGGCACATTTACTCCATCTACAACCGAATCGTCATATGTATATTCCTCAATAATATTTTTGTTAAAAAATGCATATGCCTCTGGCGTAGGTGTCGCTGTAAGACCTAATACTGTTGCACTAGAAAAGTAATTCAGAACCTTTTTCCATTTTCCATAAATTGATCTATGACATTCATCAACAATTATTAACTGGAAGTAATCAGGTGGTAGTTTCAAGTCATTACCAAGATCTATTACTGTCTTGCTATCCTTCTCCTCATCAGCTTTAGCTTTCTCATCTTCGGCATCCTCATCATTGTCACTAATTGCCTGACCTGTAAGGACGCAGAATAATTTCTGAATTGTGGAAATAACAATATTTCCTTCAATGTCTTCTTCCTTCTTTAATCGATTGATTGTATAAAGGCTACCCATTTTCTGCTGGCCTTCTGTACGATCAAACACACTGAATTCTGACTCTGTTTGTCTTGCTAAATTATTTCTATCTACAAGAAAGAGTATTCTTTTTGTTGGTGTGTAATTAAGCAATCTATATGATGCCAGACAAGCAAGATATGTTTTTCCAGAGCCTGTTGCAAGTACAGCAAGGTTCTTCTTATTTCCCATCTTCAATGATTCTTCAAGCTTCAATTCAGCTCTATATTGACAGTCACGAAGACCTCGCTTCACAATTAATGGAAGCGCACCATACTCTGATTTCTTTTCCACAATCTGAAGTATTTTCTTCGGAGAATGCATTTGTGATAGTTCCTCGTACTCACTATCCTCCAAGAGCATATTTTTGAAATAAATCTTATTGCCATTAGCCATATATACCAAAGGAATAAGCTTATCAAACCATAATCCATACCAGCTCTGTGGCGAAACAGCATAGTCCTCAGCCTGTTTCTTAACTTCATCGCCTAGCGGATTCTCTTCTCTTTTTGCCTCTACAACAGCAATGGCCTTTCCATCGATAAACAGAAGGTAATCACTCTCTGTATTTCCTCCCATCAGAGCTTCCTTAACAGCAGAAGTGCTATTAGGCAGATATTCATTTCGAGCCACTATATCCCAGCCGGCATTTCTTAATTGCTTATCTATTTTTACGCGAGCTTTTTCTTCTGGTAACATAGGCATACTCTTCCTTTCTAATCTATTTTCGCATACCAAGTGTCCATAAATCAGGACTTAATATACTTTCCCGACTTTATTCTCTTATCTGCTGGTTTCACACATCCTTTGGAATGGCCCAAGCATTACCAAACTTCATGGCCCCCCTTATCATTCCTTCATTACAGATGGTCTGCACTCTTTTTACTGATAGGTTCCACTTTTCGGCTGCTTCTTTAATTGTCATAAATTCCATATTTTCTTACCTCAATAAAAGCTATAAAATACGATATTTTACTCTCCATTTCATTATAAGCGCAGAGACGCCGAAAATCAATCTAAACCTCCTGCAAATTTACTCATTTTTACCTATTTACGCCTTTGCACATGCATCAAAAAAGTATACCTTATGGTTTACATTCATATTGCTTCGCCACAAGGTATACTTATTTTTGCACTTCTTTTGAATTTTTCTAACTTATATACATTTTTTCCTGCTAAAAACACAGGTACATATTTTCTGAAAAATCCCGCTAAGCCACATAAAATCAAGGTTTCTTGCTAAGGAAGCAAACCATCTCAACATTCAACTTTCCTTCAAACACAACCGGGGATTTTGCGCATTAGTCTAAACTTTACCAGTAAATACACATATGCGCATTACTTTTTGGCATAAAAAATCGTGATTTTTTCAATCTCGAAATGTATATATTGCCCTCTAAGCCGCATAAATGCGGCATTTCTTGTTGTTCCTTTCTATAACTTCAACACCTTCATTGAACATATCAACGGAAAAGATCACTTTAATTTCCTGGCTTTTCAACTTCTGTATGGCGATATTTCTTTCTTCAGACGGTTCACCGTTGGTATTACTATATACAGCCACAGCATCTATACCTCGGGCACAAAATTCTTTAGCCATTTCATTTGCATGTTTTCGAGAACAACAAAAACCCAACGCTCTCTTTGAAGGGTATTTTTTATAATATTTATATATCAGGTCATAACGATCTTTATTTTCTATATAGGCTTTGTCGAGTTGTTTTTCATCATAATGGCCCCTTACCAAGTGAATAGAGGAGTAATCAACAGTGTCATATATGCCATAGTAATGAAAAGGAACAAGAACCCCTTTATTAATAGCTTCTTTTAATGAAATTTCATATGGAACATTGTAGTCGCATATTTCGTAAATGTCTTTGCCGTCCAATCTTTCCGGTGTTGCTGTAAGACCTAGCAAAAACTTGGGCTTAAAATAATTTATTATTCTCTGATATTGATCATTTACTGCATGATGAAATTCATCAATAATCAGGTAATCAAAATAATCCGGGGCAAAATAATTCTCCGTCAGATATTCACTCCTGCCAAGCGTGGCAACAGATGCAAATATTACAGACTTATCTTTATCTTTCTGCTTACCATAAAAGAATCCGTAGTCGTTTGATTGTCTGACATTTCTAAATGATATGGCAGCTTGCTTTAATATTTCTTCTGGAATGAACGATGTTTGTCGTTATAGAATCTCATGTCTACGCGATTTCCAAGTCCGTTTTTTAATAGATATAAGGCTGAGGGCTGCGTAATTCCGAGATAATTTCCGGTTAAGATCCGGATCTGCACACCCCTGTCAAGAGCTGTTTTTAGGTCATTTAAAATGAGCCTGACTCCGGACTCCATGAGAAAAGAAACGATAATATCAATTTTCTTAGCATGTAACATACTTAATTTTAACTGGTAATATAAATAGCGGTTTCTATTATTGTCACCGGTCATGACGTCGGTCTGTTCTATTTGCGTTTCGTCAATGTCTAGCTTTTTCGTAAAATTAAATTGAGCCACTTTTCATCACCTCTTCCTGGTCTGGCATCAGCAGTAATCCATTCTTCTTCTATCGTTAATTCTTTAAATTCTTGAATAAAAATATCAAAGGATTTTTTTGTCATATATGTAAAATATCTTCCATCTTTTACTCCTTCGAAAGTGCCATACTTAAATGATGTGTATATAACCCCTCCTTGTTTTAGGGATTTGGTCATTTTCTTTAGCACGTCAGTCAGTTCATCGTGCGGCAAATGTAAAATTGATGAACACGCCCAAATGCCATCGTATTTATCGATTTCGGATAGTTCTTGAAAATACATTTGTTTCACTTCGATTCCCGTATATTTTTCTGCCAGCCGGCAGAGTTCTTCAGAACCATCAACGGCATCTACATGAAAACCGAGTTCGAGGAAGTATTTCGTGTCTCGACCTGATCCACAACCAAAATCCAGAATGTAAGAATTCTTTTCGAGTTTGGAAAGAAACAAATCCTGAATTTGAGTTATATTTGCGTTGACTGTGTTGTCGCAAAACTCAGCGGCATTGCGATTATAGTATAAAATTGTTGAATCATAATAATTGTTTTTCATTGATTCCACCATACTTTCTATAGCTTGTATCATGTACCATAATGGAAGTTGATATAATAAAAATATTATATTCTATAATTAGAACAATGACAATCGGATAGTCTGTTTTTTCGGATGCGCAATGGTAGTGCCACTAGATTTTCATTTGCCAATCCCCCGCCTGCCTGTTAAAATATAACTATAATTACTGTGTATGGATTTTCGTATGACCCACACAATAATAGAGCAAGCAACAAAGCAAACAGTATGCCCTGGGATTCACGCTAAGCGGATCTGGGAGAATGGAGGTTCACCATGAACAAACAAATTTCTAAGATTTTGACAATGCTGGTGATCGCATGTATTTGTGTGACAACAGTTGGAGCGGAAGCTTCTGCATCTGCGTACAAGATGTTTATGTACAAGAAGGGTGTGAAAGTGTATCGGGAGGCATCGCTTACGAAGGGAAAGAAGCATTATACGAAAGGAACCAATCGCAAGGATGAAGCTACGCAATATCAAATTGTGAAGATGACGGGTAAGCGCATTGTGGTTCGTCCGCAAAAAGGATATTTCGACAGTGCCGATCCTTATTTTTTGAAGAAAAAGATTACGTTGAAGTTATCGAAAAAATGCCGATTTTATTACACGGATGTATTGTTTCCGTTAGATGGGGAGAAACGAAAATATCGTCGTGTGTCCAAGAAATCGGTCAAGAAGTACATGAAGGAGTTAAAGATTTATTATTCACAGATAGAGAATGTCGGCAAGTATTACAATGGTGGATATGCCGGTGAAATTTATATGAAGAATGGGAAAGTGGTGGCTGTACTCAGTAACGGCGGTGACTGATGTTGCAGTGTCTGTGGTGACTGATGCCACAACATACATTGAGGATTCAAAGGAAAGAGAGAACTTATGGCAGAGATTAAGTGGGCGGTTCTTGGGACAGGTGTGATTGCAAATGAGATGGCGGCTGCGTTGGCAAAGGGTGGACGCAACATTTATGCGGTGGGCAACCGCACGCACTCGAAAGCTGTTGCGTTTGCTGAGAAGTATGGGATCGAGAAAGTGTATGATGATTTTGAGGAAATGTTTACCGATCCGGATGTGGACGTGATATACATTACAACGCCCCACAATACGCATTTGCCGTTTATGGAGAAAGCCTTACGTGGCGGCAAGCATGTTTTGGCGGAGAAATCGATCACATTAAATAGCGCAGAGCTGGAACGAGTACGTGCGTTAGCAAAGGAAAAGAAGCTGATCTTGGCGGAGGCAATGACGATCTATCATATGCCGCTGTATCGTAAATTACGTGAGATTTTGGCTTCCGGACGTCTTGGCAAGGTGAATCTTATAACGATGAACTTTGGCAGTTTTAAGGAATACGATATGCAAAATCGATTTTTCAATCGTAATCTTGCCGGCGGTGCGATGCTTGATATCGGTGTATATGCCTTGTCGTTTGTGCGGTGGTTTATGGAGTCTAAACCGGACGTCGTGCTTTCGCAGTATAATCCGGCACCGACCGGAGTGGACGAGTCATCGGTTTTCGTACTCAAAAATGCAGAAGCGCAAATGGCAACAGTGGCATTGAGTTTGCATTCGAAGCAGCCCAAAAGGGGAATGATTTCCTGCGAAAAAGGTTATATTGAGATCATGGAGTATCCGCGCGCAGAGGAAGCGGTGATCACTTATGTTGACGGAACGAAGGAGACAGTGCGTGCCGGTGCGCATGAGGATGCACTTATGTATGAATTGCAGGATATGGAAATGGCGATCCAAGGAGATACATCGCACATATATGCAGAGTATACGGAAGAGGTCATGGAGATCATGACAAGTTTGCGCCGCGAGTGGGGAATTGTTTATCCGGAAGAGGAGGCATGATTTCATGGAAGAGCGATTGAAGGTTGAGGTGCAGATTTCCTCGTATGATGCAAAAGGGCTGCAATGTTTTGTTGCAGAGCAGATACAGAAGTATCGGCCGGAGGAATCCGGTCCTAAGAAAATGTTCAAAAAGGTTGCGGGCTCTTTGGTTAAGAGAATACCATGCCAGGCAGAATTGCAGCTTGCATTGAATGTGCTTAGTGTCCCGGCGGTCAATCGTAATTTATCTCGTGAAGCGACGGAGGCGGTCAATCATTGGCTGGCAGGCGTTGCAGGTACAGATGGGAAAGACGATGAGAGTATTTTGACAATTGACAGCTTTTCCTGTCAATTGCGCGGTGAGAAGATGGATTTGCAGGCAGATGTGAGTGGATTTAAGCTGGAACGGTTATTGGACTGTCTGCTTCCCCAAGGAGACAGCGTGGGAATCCGGGTTTTGCAAGGAATCCGTAACAACATTTCAGAACAGGAATCTTACCAATTACTGGAATATATCGTGTGGTGGGCGAATGAACATCGAGTGTATCAACTTGCACTGGATACATTGCAGAAAGAAGAGGCTCCACAATATAAAGCGCTTCGCCAGATTCAACCGCATATTGAATATGTGCACGTGATCAGAGACAACACTTAAGTGCCTCAAACTTCCCATACCGGAAGTTATTGCACAACCACATATTGCTTATTATGTCAATGACTATATAGCATTTTGCAGCCACCAAGGAGCGATTTCTGCCATCAGAGAGCTATAGTAATTGCCTTGCCGCATTTTCGTTTTTAGTGATTTCTAGATTTTGTTGTCTCTGATGATTGATTTACATGCCCTTCGGAAAACTCGACGTCCCGGAAGCATGGTAATTATCTTCTGACGTTACGCTCCCAAAAAACACCGTCTTCATAGCCTTGAATCGATGCATCTGTCTCAGCCATTTCCAGCCGTTTCTGCGCCCATGCCCCATACAGCGGATTCTGTTCAATTGCAACAAACTTTCGCCCAAGTTTCTTTGCCACGACAGCCGTTGTGCCTGATCCCGCAAAAGGATCCAAAACAACATCGCCTTTGCTGCTGCTTGCTAACAGCAGCTTTGCCAGCAATTTTTCCGGTTTTTGGGTCGGATGTGCCGTGTTCTCCGGCATAGACCAGTATGGAATCGATATATCATCCCAAAAATTTGACGGACAGGTATTTCGAAAACGCCCCTCGTCCGTTTCCTCCCAATCCTTAGGATTTCCATCTACCCGATACGGAGCCAGAACCCGTTTACGCACTTTCACCTCATCCAAATGAAACGTATAATCCCTGCTCACCGTCGCAAACCAAATATCTTCCATCCCGTTTTTCCAATTGGATTTCGCGCCGCGTCCTTTTTCGCGCTGCCACGTGATCCGATTCTGCACCAAAAAATATTCCTGAAGCACGTCACCTATGATCAAACTTGATCTCCAATCACAACACACATAAATAGACGCTGTCTTTTTGAGCAAAGGAAGAACCTCCCGCACCCATTTTATGGTATATTCCCGATATTCTTCTCTGCCAACCGCATTAAATTTATTGCCATGATAATCTTTTGCCAAATTATAGGGCGGATCCACGATCAGCAGATCCACAAAATTTGGCGGCAATTCTTTCATTACCTGAAATGTATCTCCAATAATATATTGATCATAAAGCACATCCGGAGTCATAGTACTGCCGTCCTGCAATACCGTTTTAAGCTGATCGCCGTTTTCTGCCAAAATGCATCGTTCCAAATACTCATGGCCTTCCTCTAAAGAGAAATCTATTGTTTTATTTCTGGCTGCCTTTTGTTTCATGGTACTCCTCCTTTCCCATTGTCCTACCGTATTCCTGTTTTTTTACTCATACAGCGAATCCAATGTAAGCAATAAAACATCTTCATCGGCTAACGAGTCATACCAGTCCGTATATCCGGACAACGAAAAAAATATATACTTTGAAACTTTATATTTTGCAGAAATAAGTTTACTCCTTCTAATCAGCGTGTCATATATACCTTTGTCAATCTTTTCATTCTTGAATTTACATTCGCCAACGACTGCCTTTTTGTCAATTTCAGATAAAGCGACAACGTCAATATCTGCAGATTGAGCCCGCACTTCTCCATCTTTCTCTGTGATATTTTCTACACCCCACCACGTACCAACAGA
>ENA-OPCO01000443-OPCO01000443.1-human-gut-metagenome-genome-assembly--contig:-NODE-443-length-30479-cov-3.060610_pt1 | contig 30479 bp, 32 predicted proteins | sample MGYA00241562_ERZ501475 | MGnify/ENA primary metagenome ERZ501475 (study PRJEB25962, sample SAMEA2042627) | human gut metagenome | biome: human gut; feature: human-associated habitat; material: faeces... | reverse complement strand
AAGAAATTCTCTGAACCGAATAGATCAATGTACGTCTGACACGCTCCGGAAGTCTGTGTGGTAATATACTCGTAGAGTTTTGCCACATTGAAATCTGACGCAGGCTTTGCAAAGATGCTGACCTGATCGTCATAATCCACAAAGTCCGCCCAATAATCCACCATAGGCAGCCGCCAACGATTTGAATCAGAATCACTTTCCACAATGTAACGCAGATACTCATTCAACACCCCAAAGAATTTCTTGTCAATGACATCCTGCAATTGTATAAAACCCCATGCACATTCTTTACGCATCTGGATTTCCACACGAACCCAATGGATCTGATCTACCTTTTGTTCCATTGCCTTATCATAAATTCGTATGTACACATTGCTTGACTTACTGCCGTGGTTCACAGATCCGCCCTTGTTGCCTTGAATCACTTGCCAGTCACGGAATCTTGATACAAAATGATTTTCAACAGTATCACGAGATAATCTGGCAAGATCCAGTTTTCCACAAAAATCATCATACGCCACATCTAATCGTGTGATCTTCATTTCGCCGTCCGGCTGATGCTGCCGAACTAGGGCAAAAATCACATCATAGTTACCGCTGCCAAATTCCTCAAATGTACGGCAGCCTTTACCTGACATTTCCACACATACGCCCATGCCCGGAGCTCCGTCATAGTGTATCGAAATTCCGCAGAAAAACAATCTGGAACGATACCCGTAATATCCGTTTGTAACATCAAACGCTACGCCGCCAAGCCCCAAGATGTCAATCAGATTCTCCGTAGAGTGAATCTGACTGCTGAAAGTGACGTAGTCATAAATGATACGGTTATCCATATGCAACACCCCATTTTTCTCGTTTTGTAGGTTGTACCCCCCTACTAGCCCAGGGGGGTTAGGGGATTCACTCCCCTTTTTTGTCATATTCATGCCCCCGTGTTCCAGGAAAAAGCCTGGAAAGCGTCTGCCTAGCAGTGCTTTTTCGTGGTTGATCTCCGCCCGTTGCAGCCTTGATGCGTGCGGTCCGGAGCAATCAACATGGAAAAAGAGGAAAGCATGGCTTTCTCCCTTTTTCCACATTGATAACTCCTTACATACCTCCGCGGCGTTTCTGGGCACCAATCTGATCAAAAGCAGCAAGCTAGTCCTCTTTTTCCTGTTTCTTGACAATTTTTCCAAAAAGCGATATAATTAAGAAAAACGTTTAAGGAGTGAATTTACATGACATCGTTATCAAGTCCACAGACTGGAAACTCTCTTCCAATTGCATTTGCCCTAGTTGTTTTTCTAATTCTTTGTATTATCGGAATAATAACGCTACTACGTCTATTGTATCGCAACATAAAAAAGCAAAACAGATCTTGCGGCTACTGCATCAGTAAAAACATCATGTGTTACCATGATGAAGAATACGCCACAACGCAACAAGCGAGATACTGTCCTATGTGCGGCAGAAAGCTCTAAGACTTCTTTTCAAACAGTACAAAAGAATCGTAATACCGAAACTTTCTCTTGCCGCCGATAAACCACTTAGAAGCCACCTTATCCTTTGTGCTAAGGTAACGCTTCACCCAGACAAACAAGTGACCGCCGAAGAACAATGACAGCACAAACCCTAGATTCTTGTAATGTTTCATGTTCCGATGTAAAACTTCAAACTCTGCGTTAGCCTGGATACGTTTATCCAGGCTTTTGATATTTTGTGTGATCAGGATAATATCAAAGCCGTAATGCCGATGCACAGCAAAAAATTCATTCCATTCTTTACGCCCGGAGCAATTCCATTGACGAGCATCAAAAACATTCTGGGCTTCATCGATCACAAGCAGTGTCTGACCCATTTTCACAGAACCGTTTTTATCTAAGTTATGAGAAAGTCCATATTCTTTTATCCAGTCCGGAAATTGCAGATCACGGTTTTCTTTTTTAAGGAACTCTCCTCGACAGCTCTTCCCCATCAGATCAGACCGGAAATCAAAGTTTGCAATTACATTGCAGCCACGCCGTAAATAATCCCGAATATCATCGATCACATGCAGTGACTTCCCTGTCCCGGGCGTTCCATCGTAAATTGACATCATGCTGTTTTCTCCGTCCATATCTCCCAAAACTTGTAGGCAAACATCGCCATAGCCCATAGTGCAGCGACTTGTGCGAACTGTGCCACCGGAACGAACCAGTTAAAATAAGCAATATACGTTTCCAAATCGTCATTATGCGACAATCCAACAATAAATTTCTGAATCGGATCAGAGGGAAAGAGATTTAAAAGCTTTAGAATCGCATCCATAAAAGCACCTACTTTTTCAAGATTTTGTTTGTAAAATTGATCAGCAAAAGGACAAAGCCGACAGATGAAAAAAATCGTGTCATATATGCCAGTTTTGCAAAATCATCGGCTACATAAGTATAATCATAAGACATGTTCAAACGTTTCAATTCAAACTTAAAGTGAACTTGCGGAGTTTGTGGATCTACTGACAAAAGTTCAAGTATCAAGTAGAAATCCTGCGGCAAAGAGAACGGAAAAACAGATTTCATAATACTTGCAGCAGTTTGCCCGGATTCATTCAAAACATGATTTTCCACAAAATCAAGCAATGAAAATACACCGCCATCATCGCCACCAAAGAGAGAATCAAGCCCATCACAAATAGCAGATAATAAATTAGATGCAGCCGAAACCGTACCGACAACATTAGAATAAGTCAGCTTACCGGATATAGATTTTACCTCATCAAGAATTTTTTTCAGGTAATTTGTCTGCTGGGCAACATCTTGTGAAATGTCGGCAACAGTATCTAGTATTTGATCTGACAATGTTTGATTGATCTCTTTCAGTGTTTTGTTACCAACTGCGACTTCTCCGGCTAACTCCTTGTATTGCTTCTGTAAGCCTTGATAATATGTTTTCCAGTCCTTTCCCATAATGTTATCAAGATTTTGGGCATTATCAAGTGCATAATAGGTATTACCACGGATAACACCAGTACCACCGGAAGAATAATATTTGAAATGTTCGACATCTGAATAACATTCAATATTACCAGAGCCAAAGAGATAAAAAGCAGTATTAGAACCATTTTCACCAGTGTGAGAAATACATAATTTACCAGAAACAGAACCAACCGATAAAGGAGCAAGATTAACAAGAACATCATCAAGAGCAGCAAAACCGGAAGAAGATTGAGAAGTAGAATACTGAGAAAAAGGAACAGAAGAAGACGTACAAGAAGAATCAGAATAAAAACGAGCACCACCAACGCCCCAAGATTTATAAGATGGATTACAAAAATTCTTATAAGAAGAAAAAGTACCAAAAGAAAGAACAAGAGAAAGAGAAGAAACGTCAACACCAGTAGAAAAAGATCTCTTGTAATATGCACCAAAATTAGAATGTTGAAGAGAAGGAATCAACAAAACAGAATTACCCTGCAATGCATTTGTAATAGCATTAGTAAGATACAATGCACCAATAGACGCATATTCTTGAACAACAGTATCATCAGTGCAAAGAGGAAGAGTATAAACACCCTGATTAAAAGAATTTTCGTCAACGATAGAACGGAACTGTGAAAGAAAATCATCAGTAAAATATAACTGTCCATCAGTACCATAATAGAAGATCTTCCGCATTTCTTCCGGAGAACTCAAAGCATTGGCATAAATTGTATTATACTGATTTTTTACAGATTTAATTGTTGTATCATCAGAAAATACCGCACCAGCTGTACCTAAACAATAATAAAAGAAATCGCTCATAGAATCTCCTAAATTATTACGAAGGTCATCTATAAAATTCGCATTAATTTGAGCCTCAGTCAATTCAGTATCAATCGGTGCCCGATTAAGTTCTACATAATCTCCACGATGACCACCACCGCCGTTGCTGCCCTCTGTAGCTGCCGACACAACAAAGCACTGACAACAAAAAGAAAATACAATCAAAAACGAACAGAAACAAGCTAGAACACGTTTTAACAAAAAACCACCTCACGAAATATAGAAACAACTCCTTTAGCCGGTGCAGGTTTCCAGTGGTCACCTGCACCCGGCTAAAGGAGTTGTTTTTCACTATTCCGTGCTCAGGCAATTTCATTTGCATAAACCGCTACTTAGCGAGCAGCAGACTTAAAGAAGCCCCAGCAGATACGAATTGCAATGATGCAACCACCGATTGCGAGAGCGTACGGCAGAGCAGTTGCGACACCGTCCAAAACGTCAGTTTTGATCTGCGTGAAAGCAGTGGTCAAAGCAGTTGTTACAGTTTCACCCATGAGTTTCACCCCCTTTCACCGCTTGAAATGTGACGGAACAACGCCCAGATCTCGGAAAGACCAAAGACTACAAACTTTAGAATAAATCCAGTAATCAGACCAGAGCCGACACAAAGCAAACAGATTTCTAATGATGCCAAAAAAGCATCTGTATTCACATAATCCATTGGCTCACCTCTTTTTCAGAGCAAGCACCAGGATAACGGAAATCAAAAAAATGATAATGAAAAATGGTGCAAGAAACACACCCAAGAAAACGCCAGTATCAACAGACCCAGCAGCAGGAGAATCAGAAACAACAGTTGTTTCAGTAGTCGCTTCTGTAGTTTCTTCGGAATCACTCAACATAGATTCCATAGCCAAAACAGGAAGATGCACCGCTTGAACGCTTGAACAATCCACTAGAATCACTCCCCTTTTTCCACATTTACAGATTTAGAAAGCTGTTTTTTCAGCAACTTGTAAATGCTCATAAGTAAAAAGAAATTACCAACCAAAGCGAAAACGCCAAGGAAAAAGCATATAATAATAGCAATACCAAACCCAACACCGCCAGAAACAGCCGATTGAACAATAACGGAAAATAGAGAAACCAGAACAACAGCAAGCCCAGCTATTTTCAACTTACGCTTCATTTCTGCACCAACTTAATTTCGGCAAGAACAACCTTATTCAGCTGCGGAATGTACGAACAAGAAATTTCTTTCCCACACCAAGCATCAAGATCACGCACCGAAGAAATCGCCGGAACAAAGATAGAAGCGATCTGATCAACTTTGATCTTGATCTGATCAACATGAAAGCCGCCCTGTTCAGAAATATCAGCACCCTGAAATGGCAGATCAGAAGATACATCAAGAATCAAGTTATCATACTTAATAACTTCTCCGGTATCCGAATTGGTGAAATCACCCGACTTGTGGCAATAGCCCTGCAAAAAAATTTTAGACATAATAAAACTCCTTTCAAGATTCAATATTATTTCCTATATTATCACTATAAACATCAAGAATGCAAGAAATAAGAGATTGCATAGAATAAATTAGACAAGCCCTAAGAACAAGCCTATCACGCAAAAAAATTAAAGCATCAAGCTCAGTATCGCTCAAGGGAATCACCTCACAAAAATTTTACAACGTTAAACAACGTTTGACAATATAATTATACCACGTTCTACAATGTTAAACAATAGGCAAAGTAAACAAATCGACAAGGGAAAATCTGTATGATATAATTAAATACTGTTAAACAGCATAAAACAGAGGTGATATAATGAAGCAACCAACGGAACTAAAAGGAATACGAATGCCGAAAGACTTAATCAAAAAAATAGAAGAAAGTGCAGAAAAAGAAACTCGAACATTTTCAGCACAAGTAATACATATCATAAAAACATATTATGATATACAAGAAAAAAAATAAGCCACTCCCCCGAAAGAAAGTAGCTTAAAGCATAAAAAATAAGTTTTATCCAATTGCCAAAAGTTTGTATTTGGTGCAATTGCGTATTAGCATTTCCCTGTCATATTTCGGCTCATTGCAAATATGCCTGCAGCACTTGTTCTGCACAACGAATTCCGTCTACTGCCGCAGATGTGATTCCGCCTGCGTATCCGGCTCCTTCGCCGCATGGATACAAACCAGCCAGCGACACTGACTCACAGTTTTCGTTCCGAACAATGCGTACAGGCGACGAACTGCGGCTTTCTACGCCAGTCAATACTGCATCTGTTGCTGCAAATCCATGAATCTTACGATCCATGGCTGAAATTCCAAGTTGCAAAGTTTCTGCAACAAATGCCGGTAAATATTCATCTGGTGAAATCCAATTGACACCCGGCTGATACGTTGGTTCAATTTTTCCGCAACCAGTCGCAGCGTGTTTTTGCAAAAAATCGCCAACACAGCAAACTGGTGCATAATAATTGCCGCCGCCAGCTTGAAATGCAGCTTCTTCCAGTTTCTGTTGAAACCGCATTCCGGCTAACGGATGTGAATCCTGCAACTCTGCCGCGGAAACACCGACCAGTAAAGCACTATTGGCATTTCTGCCATTTCTGGCATAATTACTCATACCATTGACAACCAGCCTTCCACACTCCGAAGAGGCATTGACAACCTGTCCACCCGGACACATGCAAAAAGAATACACGCCTCTGCCATCCGATGTTGTATTGGTCAGTTTATATGAAGCCGGTGGAAGGATCTTAGCCGCCTCTCCATACTGCGATAAACCGATCATCTCCTGTGGATGTTCCATCCGCACGCCTACAGCAAATGCCTTAGGCTGCATAACAACGCCCTGTTCTTTAAGCTCTATAAACGTATCTCTTGCACTATGTCCTGTGGCAAGTATCACGGCCTCACACGCCATCTGCGAAATTCTACCCGCCTGTTCATATTCCACGCCACAAATGCGGTCCCCCTGCAAGAGAAACCTCACAAAGCGCGTGTCAAAATGCACCGTTGCGCCCAGCGCTAAGATCTCTTCCCGGATCGACCGTACTACCTCTCGAAGTTTATCGGTTCCGATATGCGGTTTCTGCATATACAAAATCTCTTCCGGTGCTCCATGCGCCACAAAACATTCCAGCACTTTTCGGTTTCTGCCGGAAGGATCCTTTACCATCGTATTGAGTTTGCCATCTGAAAAGGTTCCGGCTCCGCCTTCCCCAAACTGCACATTACATTCCGGATCCAGCTCTCCTGTCTGCCAAAAATGATCCACCTTGCGCCTTCGCACATCGACATCGCTTCCCCGCTCCAAAATAACCGGTTTTAACCCGGCTCTCGCCAACTCTAATGCAGCAAATAAACCTGCCGGTCCCATGCCGACCACAACCGGAGCACTGATCGTATCTGCAAAGGTAACAACTTTTCTTTGCTTTGATGCTTTCACCAAAGTAACTTTCGATTGAAATGCTTTCTGCTGCAACAGCTTATGTTCGCCATCCAGACAAAGCGTCACGGTATAACTGAACACGATTGCATCCTTATGCCTCGCATCGATGGAACGCCGTTTCACCGTCAAATCCCGCAATTGTGATTCTTTGCGGTGCAATAACTTTGCCGCCGCCTTGCGTACCAATGCATATTCAGACTCCGTCAATATACCACGACGAAGTGCTTCGGCAGGCACCTCCTGTTGTACCTTGGCCAACGGTACTTTTATCTGTGTGATCTGTATCATGATCTACTCCTTATCTTTGTTTTTAATGCACACGCCGCACTCTGCCCTGCCAAATGTCCACTAGACCAAGCCCACTGCAGATTGTAGCCGCCACAGATCCCATCAACATCCGCCAGTTCTCCGGTAACATATATTCCCGGATACTTGATCAGTTCCAAAGTGTCAGCCTGCAGTTCGCTTAAAGCCACGCCTCCGGTTGTAACCTGCGCCTTGTCGAAATCACTCACCTTCCGGATATGTAATTTTTTGCCTTTGATCTGATCTGCCAGATCGTTTCGCCATCTGTCCTCCTGCAATATTTCAGCTCCATCTCCAGGGCTCTTATGCAATGCCTGCAACAATGCTTTCGCTAATTTATCCGGAAGCATACCGTCCAAAACATCCCCCAGACTTCTTCCAACTCCATAGGTATTAACCCGGCGCAACAGTTCTTCCATAACCTGTTCTTTGGTATGATCCGGCATAACATCAAGTTTTAAATAGGGTTCTTTTCCTTGGTACAAGAGGCGGGAAACTCTTCCGCTGATCTGAAATACCGGAATACCGGAAATCCCTTTGGCAACCATCTGTATCTCTCCGATATCTTCTGCCAGTCTGCTGCCCTCACACCACAGTTCGACCTGTCCCATAATTCGGACACCACTCCATAATTTACAGCAGGCATCATCGAGTTCGATCGATGTCAATGCCGGCAATGGCGGTACGATCGCCACTCCAAGTTCCTGCAGCATACGATAACCATCTCCGGTCGTACCCTGTGCAGGAGCCGCACTGCCGCCAACTGCTAATATCAGTTTACGTACAAGATATTTATCGCGGTCCGTCTGTACTTCATAACCGGTAATATTCTGACCGGACAGATCCTTTCTCGGAATGATCCGCTGCAACGTTTCGTCACAATGAACCTCCACCTTATACCGATCCATCTCGCGCTCTAACATAGCTCGTACCGAAGCCGCCTGCCCGGATAACGGATAATAATAACCATCACGTTCTTTTGACATCACACCGCTTTCCCAAAAATAATCAATGACTTTTTGGTGATCAAACCGCTGTAGCACCATTTGAACTAACGTATCATCACTGCTGTGATAACAGGATATTTCCTGATTTCGATTCGTAAAATTGCAGCGTCCGTTCCCGGTCGCTAAAATCTTTTTACCCGGTTTATTTTTCTTTTCGATCACGGTAACATTAGCGCCCAGCTTTGCAGCCTCAATCGCTGCAACCATTCCGGACGCACCGCCTCCCGCCACAAGTACAGGTATGCTTCGCATCTTCATCCTCCCTGTTCCTTTTATGACTGCTCTTATGAAGAATAATTTTCCAATAAGCCATATAAGGCATCTTCATCTTTTACTTCAATGCCATTTTTTAATGACATCTGCTCCTCTTTCGACAAAGTATCCGTAGATATTCCGGTATATTCATAAACCGTCTTCTGGTCACCATAATAGACAACCACTTCTCCATCTACTGCGATCAAATAATAACGATATTTTACTTTTGAAGGATCATAAATTTTCCGTACAATGATCCGATCTTTCGAAAATGTTGTGATCCCTATACTTTGCAAACCATTTAAAAACTCCTCCACCGGAAGATTCTGCATGTACTTTTTGAAATAGCCATCTGCTTCTTCCCTGTTAAAACCAACTAATTCCTCCGGAATCGTTTCGTATTCTGTCGTGGTCTGGTCTTTCACTTTGTCGTAATTTTCAATCTGATACACCGTATTAACCGATAACATTTCCTCTGTGTTTGCCACCGGAAGCCCCTCTGACAGATCTTCGAATTTGACCTCGACCTGTTTAGAAACTTCTTTTTGTACGGCTCCGGCAATCTCCTCACGATATGACCGGCTAAGCTGCGTATACTTTCCCATCGCTGCACGATAACAATAATAATTCATTAACACAACGACTGTCAATGCTCCAAATGCCGCACTCCAATATAAAAATCTGCGTTTTCTCATTCTTGTTTCCTCCTTACTAAGCATCCACACTTAGATCACTGCCCTGTTTGGGCCGTATTAGATGTCTTAGTACCATTTTCCCACGAAACAAGAAAGATATACCCTTATCCCGACATAACTACCAATTCAACGCTCTATAGTTAAAATTGCCACAAATTTCTGTCTGCTCAATATAATGGCAACCGGTTACCTGCCACCTTAATGGGACGACACCCAATTGCCAGATTTCAAAAATAAAGCAACGCGCTCGTTGGCATCGTCTACGATCTTCTCATCATACCCAAGCATTTTTAGCAACCGGATCGCATTTCTTGTGCAGGCACGACCTTCATGCAAGCAATAATCAAACGTCACTTTATCATCTTCCACCTGTTCTTCAAAGTGATAATTATCGTATTCTTTCTCTAATAAATACGTCAGTTCAATATCATGCGTGGCTGCAAAACATAATCCGCCCTGTTCTGCTATTGCCTGCAAGATCCGGCTGGAAGCAGCGATTCTTTCGACTGTATTGGTTCCTCGAAGTACCTCATCGATAAAGCAAAGCACCGGCAATTCCGATAATCTTGTCAGATCTAAGATTCGTTTTAACGATCTGATCTCCACAATATAATAACTTTCCTGACTTAATATATCATCTCGCAGCGCCATGGACGAGGCGATACAAAACCACGAAGCCTGATAATTCTCCGCTAAAACCGTATGCAATGTCTGCGCTAAGATCGCATTGAGTGCTACTGTCTTGATAAACGTTGATTTTCCCGATGCATTCGATCCCGTCAATAACACACTGCGCTCTGCCGTAATAGAATTTCTGACTCCCTCCGGGATCAACGGATGGTACATTTCAGTTACCGCAAACTTTCCATTTGCCTGATGTGACAACTGCGGTACACAATATTCTCCATACATAATACGGCAAGATGCCGTCGATAACATCGTATCTAAATATCCTATCGTATCATACATGATTCGCAACTGCTGCTCGTATTTTTTTGCCTCACGGATCATTGTCGACATTTTGACCAGATCTACATGGAACAAAATTCTTATATAGTCCATCAACGAATCCATAATATCTCCGGACATCCCGCTTCCACCATTCACCAAAAAACAGAAACGTCTGTATTTTCCAAAACAGGATGTCTGCTTTTTTAGCTGATCTTGATACTTTTCAAGACCCGGAATCTTCTTCCTCGCAACGCCCTCGCATTGCTCTACCATATGCAGTATAAACGTAAACAGCCGTATATAACTGTCCACCTTTGCCTTAGCCTGATAATACGATATAATATTTCCACCCATGATCGCAATACTGGCGATCACCATAAATTCCGGTGCAAAGGCACAGCCTATAAGAGCGCCGACCAGACAGACACCTGCCAATATATGAGGCAGTGCCCCGATCGGTTTCATATCCTGTATTAATTCCAAATGATCATACACGGACATTCGTTCTAATTTGCCGATCTCTGCAAGCGCCTCCTGTAAATACATGCGTTCCTGTGTATTCTCCAACAGATATGTGATTACTCGCTCGCGTTCTTCCATTTCTGTATCTGAAGCAATCGGACGACGGAGTGCTGCATACAAATATTCTTCCCCGATCGAAGTCCGTGTATGATTCCACACCTGATACACTTCATCCATATCCAGATCATTCCAGGTAATATCGTCCACAAATTCATGCTTTTGGCTTTCCTCCGCCTTTTTTTCTAACACCTTATAATAGCTGACAATAGCATTCCACTGTTCCTCCGAATAATTACGATCTGCAGATTTTCCCCATGAGTTGATCAAAAACTCTCTCATCCGCTTCCTTCTCGCCTTTTCATCACAGACCATTTTGATCCCGATAAGCACCAAAATTACTACTACAGCGATAATGATTTTAATTCCTATGTCCATTTTGAAACCTCCACATGTAATTACGAAAGAAAAAGAGAGTTTATTGCAACTCTCTCTTTCCAATTTGAATTATTGTATAATGCAGGCACTAAGCTACCCGTTATACATAAGATATCTCTCCGCCGGAACATCATTTTTATAAAACACGTCCGATCTTGATCGGCTTACGATAATAAGCACTGGAAATCTTAATTCCATCGCTCGGGTTACTTGCATGAATGATCTGACCGTTTCCAATATAGATCGCTACATGGCTGACATGTCCACTTCCATAGAAGAACAGATCTCCCGGTCTTTCGCTTCCCTGTGATACGCTTCTAGTCGCAGATGCCTGTGCACCGGACGTACGTGGCAGTGAATGACCAAAGTGCTGGAATACACGCATCGTAAAGCCGGAGCAATCTGTTCCGCTCGTAAGGCTTGTACCACCATATACATAACGATTGCCCAAGAACTGCATTGCATAGGAGATCAAGGAAGATGCTCCTGAAGAGCTTCCACTGTCTCTATCCTGTGATCGACTGCCGCCCTTTTTGCCGGATTTTTTACTCTGACCTACTTCTTTGATCGAAACGGCACGATTCAAATTGTAAGTCATCTTAATAAAATCTTTCGATACAAATGCTCTGTCGTCATCAATAGAGATCATAACCCAATTATTCAGGTCAGCATACATTTTCTCTTTGTCAATCCCCTTTAGCTGAGACTTCTTCACATTTTTACGGATATATTCATCCAGCCAGCCTTTGGTTAATGTCTCTCTGGTAATCTTATAATCTTCATCTGCTGAAATCTGGTCAAACACGTTTGCCTTCGTTGACGGCAGATAACGTACATTTAACGTTTCAGTTGTAACCGTTGCACGCAATGTTGCTACTTTCTGAGCCTTTGCCTCCGCTTTCTCATCCGTGATCAGATAACTTGCTTTGACAAAACCTCTCACACCACCGGATACGATCTTAGCCCATCCCTTTTTGATCTTGTATACATGACAACCGGAATTATTTGTCATCTTTCCGACTATTTTAGCATTCTCACTTGGTCTTTTACGTACATTCACATAATTCTTGACCTGTACCACGCCCAAACGATCATACACAAGATTCAGCTTGATCTTCTTCGGCGCAGGTGTTGCTGTCGGTGCAGGTGTTGCTGTCACCGTCGCCTGTACTGTCGTACTCTGTGCAGGTGTTGCTGTCACCGTCGCCTGTACTGTCGTACTCTGTGCAGACTGACCGGAAGTGCCGGTCTGTTGTACAACAGCGTTAGTCTGTGCCACACCCTCAGCCTTGTCCTGCTCCGGTACCTTAGTAAGTACTTCTGATGCCTCCTCAAGTTCCATATCCTGCAGAGCATCTTCGCAATATTTATCAAAAGATACCGCTAATCCTGCCAATGGCTTTTCCGTCTGTTTACTCCAATCATTACCCGCTGAAACAACATGTCCCAGACAGATGACACCCAAGGATGCAACTGCCATTCCGATCACTACATGTAATTTATTCTTATCCATGTTATCCTCCATATTCTCATGATCCTGTCTGCAACAAACACACAGGATCCTTATTTCTCCATCGACCGCCTGCAACGCAGACGGTCGTAGAAAGTATTTCTGTTATTTATTTTGTATAATTGTTACAAATATATTACGAAGTATAACAAACTGTTAAGAAATTGTCAAATAATGATGCACACCAGTCCGCCATTTCCATCATTGACCACTTTTTGAATGGTTTCCTGCAATTTGATACGACTCTCATCTCCCAGTCGATCCACTTTCGTATCCATCCCCTCTTCAACCAATTGACGGACGGTTTTTCCAAAGATATTGGTATCCCATATACCTTTTTCATCATCCTCCCCATGCTGATCTGCAATGTAGGCAATCAAGTCATTGGCCTGTTCCTGCGTACCAACGATCGGGGCTATCTCTGTCTCGATATTGGCCTGTATCAAATGAATAGATGGGCTGACAGCTCGAAGTTTCACACCATACTTACTGCCGTGCTTGATCAGTTCCGGTTGATCAATCTCAATCTCATCTACCGATGGTGTCACAACGCCGTACCCCTTACGGTGTACTTCCTCCCACGCATTTTTCAGTTTGTCGATCTCTGCATGATTGTCAGCATATTCTCGCAGCAAATGGATCAGTTGATACTCGTCATCTATCTGTGTCCCGACCAATTCACTAAGTATCTGATAATATCTTCCATCATCAAATAATGTGTCGATCCGGACTTCTCCGTTTTCCATACCGATCCGGCCAATCCGAAACCCCTTGATCGCATCACTGGTGATCGCCAGATTGGCGGCTGTCACATCACACAGTCTGCTGATCCCACCCAAAATCATACGAACTTTTTGCACCAGTTCCTGCTTCAGCCAATGATCCTGCGGCAGCATCTCTACCCATTTTGGCAAATGAAAGGCTAGTTGACGTACCGGAAAAGAAGACAGGATTTTTTCTAAAATTGCAAGAACGTCCTCCCGGCGAAGCTGGTTACAATTGACAGCCATAGCGACCGCATGATATGTCTGCTCCAGTTTTTCCACCAATGCTGCGGTCTCTGAACCATAAGGTTTTGCCGAATTTACAAGTACCACAAATGGTTTTCCTATCGCTGTCAACTCCTGGATCGTTCGTTTCTCCGGATCTTCAAATGCCTCTCTTGGCAAATCCCCAAAAGAGCCGTCAGTTGTCACAACAATGCCGATCGTTGAATGATCATGAATCACTTTTCTTGTGCCAAATTCGGCAGCCTGTGTAAAAGGCATTGGACTTTCTGACCAAGGAGTCATAACCATTCTTTCATTTTGTTCCTCGTAAAGTCCCTCTGCTCCCTTAACTATGTAACCGACGCAATCGATTAAGCGGATCTTAACTTCATTTTCTCCAAACAGTTTAACATTTGCCGCCTCTTTGGGAATAAATTTCGGCTCCGTTGTCATGATCGTTTTGCCGGCAGCCGACTGTGGGAGTTCATCTACGGCACGTTGTCTTTCGTGTTCCTGTTCCATCTCCGGCAAGACCAATAATTCCATAAAACGTTTGATAAAGGTCGATTTACCGGTTCGCACCGGTCCGCAGATTCCCAGATAAAACTCTCCTCCTGTGCGTTCAGCAAGATCTTTATATACTTGAAATTCACTCATCAGGCATTCCCCTTCCATAATATATGCCATGCTACTCTAAGGTTTCTACCACAATCTATGCACCGGCACAACAGAATATGCCACAAAAAAGCAAAGCCAGCGCTTGCTTTTGTCACGCTATACAACAGCAATTTTCTATACCAAAAAAGACAGTGCATTCATACACTGCCTTTCATACTGTTATCCATATATGTTTATATCTTCAAAGAACCAGACAATGCTGAAAGCTGCTGTATCTCCTTCAAAATAGTGTTCTGATTTGCCACAAAAAACAAACTTACGATGATCAGACAAACCGAAATAAGCAATCCAAAGATCGAGCATACGAGCCCGGCAATTGCCATCCCGGTACCAGCCTTTTGCTTTGCCAGTACATAACCGGATAATCCCAATCCTACAACGGCCAGAATCAATGTGATATACTGCGAGCAACAACATAACACGATCGATAAAATACCACAGATCATTCCGGCTACTGCCATTCCCGGGTTTGGCTCCTCCGGCACATAATATCCCTCCTGCGGAGCTTTCGTGTAACCATTTTCTTCCATTATGACCCCTTTCCGCATTATTTCTGCATGGCGCGATACTTCGCATAGCCCTTGGAATAATGCATTTTTTCATCCTTTGTCACAAACACCGCTTCGACATTGTCCAAAGAGTCGATCAATTCCATCCCTTTCTCCAAACCTAAGCCGAAACAAGTGGTAGACAATCCATCTCCATCTACAGATGCTTTTGAAAGTATTGTCACCGCCATCAACGTATTATCCACCGGGTAACCGGTAGACGGATCCAATATATGATGATAGAATTTTCCGTTCTGCTTAAAACATCTCTCATAAATACCGGAAGATACCACAGAGAGATCCTTCACTGCTACGGTATCAATTACTGCATCCCGATCTGAAAACGGTTGTCTGACTCCGATCCGAAACGCAGTTCCATCCGGTTTATTGCCCAAACATAATATATTTCCACCCAGATCGATCAATGCTGATGTCACACCATCCTGACGCAACAGATCTTTTAAGCGGTCTGCTATATATCCTTTGGCGATCCCTCCAAATTCAATGCCGGTGCCGGGCACCGAAAACGATAATCGATCATTATGCAAACGAATATGCTCATCTCCCACATAGGTCAGCGCCTTGCGAATCTCCGCGTCCTGTGGCACAGTTGGCTGATCTGTCGAAAAATCCCATAAGCTGCTAACAGGCTCTATTCCCATCGTAAAACATCTTTTAGACAGTTTACCATATTTGAACGAATAATTCACCAGTTTTTGCAGCGTATCATTTACCTGAAAAGATATGCTTCCATCGGAACTAACATGGCAAGCAAGCTCTGTATACGCTTCCGGCAATGCCTGCTTCAGTTTCGTCTCATACTCTGTTCTCTGCTGTTTAGACAACATGATCGTTTGTCCTTTTTGCAAAGACTGACACAATTTGCCCGGAAGAAGCTCCTCATACTTCTTTGACAAAGCATTGATCCGGTACACAGTACTGGTTTCCTTCGTCCGACTGATCACATTTTCGTAGGAACTACATTCCGACACACACTTTTGCAGTGTCTTTTTCGTGCCGCCTTGATAGATCGTGATCTGATAGGTCGTATCAAACGCAAATCCTTGTATATTCTTGGTCTCATTCTGCTGCTTCCGCGGCAAATGACCACTCCCGATCAGATACACCATAACTCCGGCTATTATAAAAATAGCTAACGTATTTATCAAGCGTCTTTTATTCCAAGTCTGCATATTGCTTTGCCAATTCCTTTTCCTCTTCTGATAACTGTGCCTGCATTAACATATCCGGACGCCGCTTAGCTGTCCGAATGACCGACTCACGTCGATACCATTCCTGCAATTTCTTATGATGGCCCGACAGTAACACCTCTGGAACCGCTTCATCTCTCCATATTGCCGGTCTTGTATACTGTGGGTATTCTAACAACCCTTCCGAGAAAGATTCTGTTTCTGCCGACATATCATTGTTTAGTACACCCGGAACCAATCTGGAGATCGTATCCATCATCACTAATGCCGGAAGTTCCCCACCGGTTAATACGTAATCTCCAATGGAAACATAATCTGTAACGATCCGTTCCAACACGCGTTCGTCTATCCCTTCATAATGACCACACAGAAAGATCAGATCTTCCTCTTTGGCATACTCTTTTGCCATCTGCTGGTCAAAGACCTTTCCCTGCGGTGTCAGATAGATCACCTTCGCAGCTGCTGATCCGCCCTGCTCCCGGATCCTTGTCATAATATCCTCATAACAGCGGTATACCGGTTCTGCCTGCATAACCATTCCGGCGCCCCCGCCGTATGGATAATCGTCTACTCTGTTGTGTTTATTATCCGCAAAATCTCGAATATTGACAGCTTCCAGCGCCAAATAGCCTGCTTTTAATGCTCTGCCGGTAATGCTCTCTGACATCGCATTGGTGATCATATCCGGAAATAATGTCATTACATGATAATTCATATTTGTTTTTTACACTAATCCTTTCATAATATGTACCGTTACGATCCCAGCGGAGACATCGACGTTTTTAACACATTCCGGTATAACAGGAAGCAGTACTTCTTTCCCCTCGTGTTCGACAACGTATACAAGATTGGCTCCTGTTTCCAGGACATCTTTCAAAATGCCAAAATCTTCTCCCTCTTCCGTAACAACCTTGGCGTCTATAATGTCTGCCAGATAATATTCTCCCTCTTCCAATGGGATTGCATTTTCACGCGTGACATATAGATCGTGGCCTTTGTATTGTTCAATATCATTAATATTATCAATCCCTTTGAACTTCGCGATCACGAGATTCTTAAAAAATCGTGTCGATGCAATTTCTAAGGTCTTATATTCTTTTCCGGTATCTAATAAAACTTCTTTTAATTTTTTGTAACGTGTCACATCATCTGTCGTAGGATACACTTTGACTTCCCCACGAATACCATGTGTATTAGCGATTACGCCAACGCGAAACATATCTTCCATTTTTATCCTCCAATAAAAAAGCAAAGCCAGCATTTTGCTTTGCAAGAATTGCTAAAGCAATTCTTGGTGGCATAGCACCACATTGTGAGCAGTTTCCTATAAAGAAATAAACGCCCATAGCATAAGCTACAGGCGTAAACAGTCAGTTTACTGACCAATTTCCACGATAACCTTTTTGTCTGTCTTAGAAGCGGCAGCCTTGACAACAGCACGGATTGCCTTAGCAATACGGCCCTGCTTTCCAATAACTTTGCCCATATCTTCTTGAGCTACTTTGAGCTCTAACAGAATCTCGTTATCTTTCTCAGTCTCCTGAACGGTGACCTCTTCAGGGTGGTCAACAAGGGACTGTGCAAGAACCTCTACCAATTCTCTCATACCTGAAACCTCCCCGTGTACAAGAATTACTCTGTGATTCCAGCCTGCTTCAAAAGCTTGCCTACTGTCTCAGTTGGCTTAGCACCATTTGCTAACCACTTCTTTGCTGCTTCCTCATCAAATTTGAATACACTAGGGTCCTGATTAGGATCGTAAGTACCAATCTCCTCGATGAACTTTCCATCTCTTGGAGAACGGGAATCAGCTACAACTACTCTATAGAAAGGTGCTTTCTTCTTACCCATTCTTCTTAATCTAATCTTTACTGCCACGATTTTCACCTCCTTAAATCTACATTTATATCGTTAAAAGCCAAATGGCAACTTTGGCATGCCTCCACGACGACGTTTGCCTTTACCGCCCATCATACCGGACATCTGCTTCATCATCTTTTTGGATTGCTCAAACTGCTTGATCAGCTTATTAACTTCTGAAATATCAACTCCTGCGCCTTTCGCAATACGACGTTTGCGTGACGGATTGATGATAGCGGGATTACCACGCTCTTCGCGAGTCATTGAATATATGATCGCCTCTGTGCTCTTAAACACATCATCATCTATATTCAGATCAGCCGGAAGCCCCATACCGGGCAGCATACTCAAAATACTTTGAATACCACCCATCTTCTTCATCTGGGCTAACTGATCCAGGAAATCATTGAAATCAAATTCCGCTTTACGGAATTTTTTCTCCATCTCTTTGGCTTTATCCTGATCGATCTCAGCCTCTGCCTTCTCGATCAAGGTTAGCACATCACCCATTCCCAATATACGCGATGCCATACGATCCGGATGAAACTGTTCCAGATCCGAAAGCTTCTCGCCCATACCAACAAATAGGATCGGACACCCGGTAACTGCCTTGATAGAAAGTGCAGCACCACCTCGCGTGTCACCATCTAACTTCGTCAGGATCACACCATCAATACCGATCTTTTCATTAAACGTAGATGCTACATTTACCGCATCCTGACCGGTCATCGCATCAACGACCAGAATCTTCTGATCCACGGCAACACCCGCTTGAATCTCCTGCAGCTCAGCCATCATATCTTCATCCACATGAAGTCGACCCGCTGTATCCAAGATCACCACATTCAATCCATTCTTAGATGCATGCTCCATCGCTGCTTTCGCAATATCAACCGGTTTATGATTTGTCCCCATGGCAAAAACTTCCACATCCTGTTTCTCACCATTGATCTTTAACTGGTCGATCGCTGCCGGACGATACACATCACATGCTACAAGCAAAGGCTTTCTGCCTTTTTTCTTAAGCTTTCCGGCTATCTTCGCCGTTGTTGTCGTCTTACCGGCACCTTGCAGACCACACATCAGCAGTACTGTTATTTCATTGGAAGGTCGGAGTGCGATCTCTGTCGTCTCGCTTCCCATCAATGCGACAAGCTCCTCATTTACCAGCTTCACGACCATCTGGCCCGGTGTCAAGCTGTTTAGAACATCTTGTCCAACTGCGCGTTCCTGCACTTTTTTCACAAAGTTCTTAACAACCTTGAAGTTTACATCAGCTTCTAACAAAGCCATCTTGACTTCCTTAAGTGCTGCCTTTACATCCTCCTCGGTCAAACGACCTTTGCTTCGAAGGTTTTTAAAAACATTTTGTAATTTTTCTGTCAAATCGAATGCCATAAATAACCTCCTCTTTGTCAAACACAAGTCATAGTATAACGAACCAGAAAAACTTTGTCAAGCATTTTTCTTGACAAAGTTTTTCTAAAGTTAAAATCTATTATCATTGTCCGGCGACACAAATACTGCTATTATCGATACGTATAATAGTACTTTCCGGTTGACTTCGGATAAGAGGCATTACGCAGATCCTGTGTTTTTTTAATTTTCAGCTTGGATTTCTTGATCTTAAAGGTATATGCCTTAGATTTACCGGATTTCAAATTGATCGTTAATTTCTTAGCTGAATATACGCCAATTTTCTTTCCTTTGCCGTTTTTTACTGTAATCTTAAAATTCTTCAAATATTTCGCCTTGTAACCACGGTTATTTAACATTCTGGCTTTTAAGACAAGGTTGCCTTTCTTGTCATAAGACATCTTATATACATTCACGCCAAAACTTCCTGCCGGCAATGCACTCACAGCAACTTTCCGTACCGTATATACATTATCTTTTACAATTACCTTGCAAGGAATCGTAAAACCGGTAGACGTCTTTACCGTGATCGTCGCTGTACCTTTCTTCTTAGCTGTCACCTTACCCTTGCTGTTCACTGCTGCAACCTTTGCGTTGCTGGACTTATAAGTAATCCTGGCACCACCTGCATTTAAGATCTTTATTTGATCCTTAAATCCCTTTGTGATCGTCAACGTCTTAGAGTCAATGGATGGAGCCAACTTCGGCGCCGGTGTCGGCGTAGATGTCAGATCAGGCTGTCCAAGAACTGCATAAGCCAACTGATCAACGTCAAAAGTTACAGAAATGGTATATGTTCCCTGCGGCACATTCACTGCAAATGCAAATGCAGGATAACTTCCTGTTGAACTCCACTGGGAATCTGACTCCAAAAAAGTCTTTGGTCCATATACTGTCTCTCCCGCACTATTACGGAATGAATATGTTACATTACATTGCGTTGCTACAGCAATTGCAAACTGAGCCACGCCACTGCTCTGCATCGTAAATGTTGCCTCGATCGGCACTCCTGCCGTAGCTGCTCCGGATGCCTCTAACATATAGCTCTCATCAGTTGCCGCCGAAACGTCTTTCGTACTCAATGGTACCATCCCTACAATAAGTGCCAATGCTAACAGTATTGCTAATACTCTTGATGTTTTTTTCATACTTCACCCTCCTATTCTTTTAAAACAATCATTTTCATACGCTTCATATCTGCCGGATATTCTAAAGCAGATACAAACTTAAAGGCTGGCAGAATCCTACTGCCAAACTGCTTTGTAATAACTATACTAAAATATGTCAGCTAATGCAACCGTATCCTCACAATAACTAAAATCTATATCCCGGGCTCTAATATAATCCCAGCCAGATATATGTGATCCCTATTCCGATGTGATCTCCTCTAACAGCGTGAACAACGTCTTCCATTGCTCCTCATCACCGGATAAACCTTTGGCTTCCAATTCTTTCTGTACCTGTTTTACCTGTGCCTTATGACGTTGAAAACGTGCCACAAGGCCAAGTTTCTGCTCATATTCCCGTAATTGCTTCGAAGCACGCTTGATCGCATCGTATACGCCCTGTCTTGAAATCCCCTCTTCCTCCGCTATCTCTGTGTAACCATAGTCATCCAAGATGCACGCTTCAAACATTCTTTGCTGATTTTCTTTCAACAAGGCACCATAAAAGTCATACAGCATAGATAATTCAACTCTCTCTTCTATCGCATTACTTTCCATTGTGTCCATCCTCCATTTTCAACCGCATCCCCACGGAATATTATTTGATATTCTCGATCTTCAGGAATAAAAAGTCCTGTATAGAGAAAATGCTTGAGACAATTTCTATCCTACACAGATAGAAATCACCTCAAGCGCAACTTTAATCTTTTAAATCAATTATACCGGATAAGCCTTTGTCTCTGTGTCTGCAGCACTTGCATCTACTTTATTCTGCTGTGCCTCACGGTATTTGAAGAACTCAGTAGCAACCTGTGGGAACAATGCATAAGACAACACATCTTCATCCTGCTGCTTGTACTGTGCCATTTCCTTCTCAATATCTGCAAGCTGTGGCTTGATCAGATCTGCCGGACGGCATGTGATCGGCTTCTCATCGCCAATACATTTCTTCTGTACTTCCGGATTAAACGGCTTAACTGTTTGGCCAAACTGACCGGACAGAAGCTTTTTAGACTCTTTGGTTACCATCTTATAACGCTCACCGGATACTACGTTAAGCACTGCCTGTGTACCAACGATCTGTGAAGAAGGTGTAACCAAAGGAGGCTCACCAAAATCTTTACGTACTCTTGGCACTTCCTCTAATACCTGCTCATATTTATCTTCCTGTCCCATCTCTTTCAACTGGGATACCAAGTTACTAAGCATTCCACCAGGAACCTGATAACGAAGTGTCTGAATATTAACGCCAAGTACTTTTGTATTCATCAAACCACTCTTCAATGCATCTTCACGCATTGGACGGAAGTAATCAGCAATCTCAGCAAGTTTTGCCTGATCCAGACCGGTATCATACTCAGTACCCTTGAATGCCTCAACCATAACCTCGGTTGCCGGCTGACTGGTTCCCACTATACTTTAGAGATGTTCCCTTATCCATCAGGGAAAATACATATGGGTCACGTTAGAAACTATTCAATAGGTGACGTTGTAGCAAGATTTAAAAAAATGGAAGGATACAATGTTCTACATCCAATGGGATGGGACTCATTCGGTCTTCCAGCAGAAAATTATGCAATAAAAACAAATGTACATCCAAAAATAACAACTGCAAAAAATATTGCACATTTTACAGAACAATTAAAATCTGTTGGTTTTTCATTTGATTGGTCAAGAGTTATTGACACAACAGACCCAGAATATTATAAATGGACACAATGGATATTTATTCAATTATATAAACATGGATTAGCTTATAAAGCAACAATGCCAATAAACTTCTGTACAGGATGTAAAGTTGGATTAGCAAATGAAGAAGTTGTAAATGGTGTTTGTGAAAGATGTGGAAGTCCTGTTGTACAAAAAGAAAAATCACAATGGATGTTAAGAATCACAAAATATGCTCAAAGATTAATTGACGATTTAGATGATGTTGAGTTGTCTGAAGAAGATGACGATGATGAACTGTTTGCTATGCAGCGGATGTGTTCTTCGTAGGACGGTGGTATCGATTATGCTATTTGCCTGGAAGGCAGCCTGAAGCTTAAGGAGATTAGCTACATTCATTCCGAAGCATATGCTGCCGGTATGATATGATTAGATAAAACTATATTTGATATTTTCTTTTATGAACAATAAAGCACGAGCAAAATAAAGAGGAGATATACTGACTATGGAGCATCATGATTTAGACATATATCCGATTCCACGAGAGAAAACAGCATTGTACATTAATGAGCCATGGCTGATTGATAAGTCAATCATGGAAAGAGTACAATTGGTGACGGATTTGAAGAAGAGGCCGGATGAAGAATCGGATAATATTCGTATTTATGTTCCGCTTGATTTAAATAGAAATGCAATTTTACGTCGACTGGATTCTGTGATTTACCATTACGGAGAAACAAATGAAGAGAATGAATTGGACTTTTCAATGGATATAGAGATGATTATTTCACAGATTGAAATTTATGATCAGGTATGGTTTGGCAGACATATGCCGAAAAACGGAAAGCACAGTCTGGAGGCAAAAACTTTGGTTCGAGAATTTGTTGAAAGGTTGGAAGAAATTCCGGACGGATGTGCAGAAAGATTTCCGTTTGAGACAATTGACAGATTGAGGGAAGAATATTTGGAAGAATAAGGAATAGGGATGGTGTAACCTCATAACAGAGGAGTAACTTCGGAAAGGAGTCTGAGAAGTATGGGGAGATTTGTAAATCCGGATAACAGTGCATTTCAGGTTGCTCTTAACTCCAGGATATACGTGGACAAAACGGGGTTGATTGAATACACGAACAGTGTTCTTAACACGACAAATGCTTATATATGCAACAGTCGTCCACGCCGCTTCGGAAAGTCTTATGCAGCAAATATGCTTGCAGCATATTATAGTAAAGGCGCAGATTCCGAAAAGATGTTCTCAGAACTTGAAATCGGCAAAAACGAGGATTTCAAGAAACATCTTAATAAATACGATGTAATTCACATTGACATTCAATGGTTTCTGGCAAATTGCGATGATGTTGACAATGTAGTTAAGCACATTGCAGAGGCGGTTCTGGATGAATTGCGTGTGGCCTACCCGGGCATTCTGCCACCAGAAATATTTAGTTTGCCTGATGCACTTTCAAGAATCAAAGACAAGACAGGACAGAAGTTCATTGTCATCGTTGATGAATGGGATGTGCTTATTCGTGATGAGGCAGCTAATAAAAAAGCACAGGAAGATTACTTCCTATAAAAAAGGAAAAAAACCAGTCAGCACTGAATAACTTTGATGAGTTTCCTATGTTGAGCGCAGGCAACCTTGCACCGTATGTCGGTTTTACGGAAGAGGAAGTGCAGAAGCTGGCGGAAGAGTATCATCAGGACTTCAATGAAGTGAAACGCTGGTATGACGGATATCTATTGAAAGACTATCAGGTGTATAATCCCAGAGCAGTTGTCAGTGTAATGCTGCGAGGGGAGTTTAAGAGTTATTGGTCTGAAACAGCTTCTTATGATGCAATCGTTCCGCTGATCAATATGAATTATGATGGCTTGAAAACAGCAATCATCGAAATGCTTTCCGGTGCAGAAGTTAAAGTGAACACAGCAACCTTTAAGAATGATACAGTAAATATCAAGAATAAGGACGATGTCCTGACCTATATGATCCATTTGGGATACTTGGGGTACAACGAAAATAAAAAAACTGCTTTTGTGCCTAATGAAGAAATCCGGCAGGAACTGACGGTTGCTGTTGAGAGCAAACTTCGCTGAGCAGTGTACTGGCAATAGCGTATCTGAGTGCAATGGAGTATTATTTCAAACCAATTCGGGAACTGCCGACAGGTCGTGGCTTTGCTGATTTCGTATTTGTTCCTAAACCGGAGTACAAAGCTGACTATCCGGCATTAATTGTAGAATTGAAATGGAATCAGAAGGCTCAGACAGCATTGCAGCAGATTAAGGAAAAACAATATCCGGACTCAGTTCTGGATTATACCGGAGATATCCTGCTAATCGGAATCAACTACGATAAAAATATAAAAGAGCATCAATGCCTGATTGAAAAGTACGAGAAGGATTGATTGGCTTGGCGAAGAGCGTGCCGATGGAGAAAAATTAGTGTTTCAATCTAGCAAATTCACAAAAAAATTTAGAAGCGGTTTTGTAACAGCATTTGGAATACAATGATTGTCATACAAATACTGTGCCAACGAAGGAAAAAGCCGAAAACACGCTAGGAACAAAACCGAACAGAAAGAGCAGAAGGAGCGTTTCCCTTCTGCTCTTTCTATATAATTTTCAATGACATAGCATGTCGCACAGCTATCAATATTTTGCTATACAGAGTCAAAAGGGTTACAATATAGAAGTACTGTGATAAACGTAGGAAAAGTTCGATTTTGAAAAATAAGCGATAATGGTGTACAAGTGGGAGGAGTCAAATGTCTGATACGATAATTTTACATATGAGTGATTTACATTTTTCTTCAAACGAAGAGAAGAAAAGAGAAAAGGATGTAATTATGAATTTTCTTGTAGACGCATTAAAAGATTTGGAAGAAGAGTGGAGACCTAATGTTATATGTGTTTCGGGTGACATAGTGGACCGGTATGATGTGGCTGCATATTCCATAGCCGGTGAATGGTTTAGAAAACTTGCGGAAATATTGAATATTCCCATGGATAATTTTATTTTAACACCGGGAAACCATGATTGTAGTCGTGACATTAAAAAGTATCCAAGATTGGATTCAAACGATGACGGGCTTGTAGATGAGGTTTTAAATTGCGATATACCGGCCTACTTAAGCGGGCGTTTTGAGGCATATGAAAAATTCTGTGAAGATCTCAAAATCACGCCGTATACATGGCAAAATGGTGATAATTACCTGGTTGGATATAGAGTAATTAATGATGTGATCTATTTAGGATGCAATACCGAATGGTTTGCGTATAGCGATGAAACAAAATTAAGATTGGGGAAAAAGATTGTTGAGGAACTGCAACAGGCAAGCGATGCACTGGGAGATTTTAAGAAAGTCGCTATCATGCATCATGGGGGTGAGGTTGGATTTCATGAAAATGAAGTGCAATACCATAATGATATTTGCCCAGCTTTACATTATTTGTGGAGAATCTGTGATATGACATTATATGGTCATAGTCATGAGCAGGTTGGGGGCGAGCCGAACAAAATGGAAAACCATTGTTTTACCATCAGGGCAGGGGCCACCAGTATAAACAGAGAATATCCCAATAATATAAATATCATTAAAATAGTAGAGAATGCCATTGAATTAAAGCATATCAGTTACGATCAGCAAAGGGTAGAACAGCTGTGGAAAGTATCTGATGACTTTTTAACTTATACATGGGAAACCGTGAAGGATGATAAAGATATATCCGGAACTGTGTCATGTGACATGGATCTTTTGCGTCAAAAAGAAAGACTATATGCCCGGGAGATATTAAATGGTAAGTTGCGACAGGTAAAAACAGGGGCGAATTTGCCGGAGACTATTTTAAGGGATGTTGTAATAGACAGTGATCAAAAAAGGCATGAGCAGGAGAGGGACAAGGAAAACAGCGAGAAGAACAGAGAAGTTCGCCTGTTAGATGTAGTATTGGCAGAAAGAAGAGTTGTGATATGCGGGGAACTTGGTGCTGGTAAAAGTACTATTTTATCACAGGCAGTTTTAGAAATGCTGGATAATAATACTACGAGCCTTCCTATATTGATCTCTGCAAAAGAATTAGCAGAAGAAAATGACGGGAAGACAGGTTCTGTGCTGCAGCAAATTTGTAATTTCATGCAACAGCAATTGCTGGTAACAGTTTCTTCTGTAGGTGAGATGTTGGATTGTGTGGATCAGTGCTATTTATTTGTGGATGGACTGGATGAAGTGGATAAGAGACAGCAGGAGCCTCTTATGCGGGTATTGGAACAGATCTCTTTGATGGAAAACCGGATATCAATCATACTTTCCACCAGATCCACAGAGACCATAGAGTATCATAGGGATAATTGGACACAATGCAGTCTGGGCAGATTACATCAGCAGGAAATATTAAGAATTCTGGAAAATGAGGCTAAGACAGAGGAAGATGGTGAAGGAGCAACTACCCGGGCAAAACAATATTTTAATAAGATTAATAACAATCCAATGGTGCAGTTAGTGGCAACTACGCCGTTAGCAGTAAGGCTATTGTATTATATTATGAGAAAAAACATCGAAATTGATGAATATACCATAGGAGACTTACTGAATACTCTGTTGGAGGAAAGGATTTCATATTGGGATGCAAAGAATACCAGCGAGGTCACAGGCGAAGAATTTGAAAGAAATTTCCCTACGGTAGATGCAAAGAAAAACTATATTGGATATTTGGCATATTGCGCTGAAAAAGAAAAGATTACAAGAAAAAAGCTTGAACTAATGCTCGAACAGGGGATGCATATTCAAAACGACTTGGGACTGGTAGCTGAGCAGACAATTTCAAAGTTGCAAAGAAACGGTATGACAACAGAGGTAGATGGAGGGATAGTGTTTACGTATCGCCCATTAGCACAAATTGCAATGGGAATCTATATGGCTGATAAAATAATTAAGGGAGAATTACAGGTGAATAGTTGTTCTCCTGAGTTATGGAGAGAAATTTCATTTGCTGCAGGTGAGCTTCGAAGGGCTGATTTGGTCGGAAAGTATAGAGGATGGCTTGAGACATACATAGATAATCTGAAAAAAGAGGCAGCAGGATTGATAAAGGCTTGCTATATCTGCTACGAAGCGAAAGATACAGTGCTGGCGAGAAAAATGATAGAGAACTTTAAAGAAAAGGATATTCGCCCATTATGGTATTATGAACCGGAAAAAAATGTGTCAGTGAGCATCGTGGCTCAGGTGATTGCTTTGGCAGGGGAATATGGAGTGGACTGGTTCATTGATTCCTATTTGACATTGACTTATCCGGTTATAAATGCAGGCAGTGCCTTTTTTAGAGCATTGCTTGTGGTCCTGCCGCCATTAATCAAAGACGCTTTGACAAGTACACAGAAAGATAAATTGAAAAAATGTATAGAACCTTTAGAATATATTTGCCCGATCGCATATAGCAGTCTGCCGGAAATTTTATGCTTTCTCATGCCGGATAGGTATCCGATAGAAAGACGATTGCAGCTGATAGCAAGAATTTCATTTTATGATGAGTATCAGGAATGGGCTCAAAAGGAATATGAGGCTCTCAGCAAAGAACATAAGAAACTTTGTCAAAAGGTTTTAAAAAATGAAAAGACATTCGGAGCTGCAGTTCTGTGGATGAAAGTGTTTGATGATGCGCCGGATATTAATCTCACAGCTAGAATTATAGAGCATGGAGATGAGGAACTGATTGAGATGTGTCGTCATCGTCTGGGAGAGGAAACCTATATTCGTTATCTTAGATGGTTAGTGGCAGAATCCAGCTATAGTATTGCTGCGGCATCAGCACTGCAATTGTGTAATTATGGGCAGGATAAATTGCCGGAAGTAAGAGTTGCATTAGTTGGGGGAATGACTAATGCAGGTAAAAATAATCGTTATGAAAAAAAGATAATGGAGTTAATTGCGGCGGATGGTGGATTAAATAAACAATGGATCAGAATTTTGTTTGCCGGGGAGCACCATGTGTACGGAGCCAGTGAGGGAAGCTGGAGAATCTTTTTAAGATTCCTGTTAAAGGCAAAAGAAGATTTCACACAGGATTTTATAGGAAATCTTAAATATATGGGACCTTTTTTGCTGGCAAGATGTGAGGAGACGAGGCTGTTATTGCAATGTCTGCTTATAATGCAGGAATATAAGAATGCACTCATTGCTGCTATGAATTCACTAGATCCTGAAATCAGGTGTGCTGCAAGTAAAATCGGGTTAATAGCATGTCAGGATTTGGAAGGTGAGTGCCTGCTTGCGGTAGTAAGTGAATGTGCCGGGGAGAAAACGGATAATTTTGAATGGCAGGATTATGTTGCGGAAAAGAAGTACCGTGAAGAAAGTATCAAAAAACTGTCTGAGAAAATGCCGGTTATGTTTCCACGAATGAAAGTATTGGCAGACAGGATAATAAAAAATAATATGGTACAGGAAATAGAAGAACCGGTACAAATGACGAAAAAAGAGCAAATAGATAAGGAGATTGAGGGCGTTGCTGAGTACGGAGTACAATATTTACGCAGGTATCTTAATATTCTGAACCATGAGGTGGATTACAGAGACTATCTGCAGATGAGAGAAAAATGTAAGAATAAACCGAATGCAGAGATCCTATATTGCTTTCATTACGAAAATCAGCATTATGTGGTGGATTGGTATAGATTCCTGTGGTACCTGTTCATTAGCCATAATACACTTTTTCATGAAGCAGATGTTATTATGCTGGAAGTGATTGCATATGGGAAAAGCAATGCGGATGCCGCAAAGGCTATTGTGGATGCGGTGAAACGAATTTGTGAAGATGAACGGCTGGAAAAAGAAAGATGGATTTCTAATTACCATTGGTTACTGCTGCTCAGGTATACGTTTGAAGGCATAGAAGACGCAACAATAAAAGATGCTTTTATACGAAAAGAAGAGTATATGGGGGAAGCCAGTCTGTCCCTGCTGGCAATATATTCCGGTGATCTGCAAGAACTTAATATCAAAAAGAAGAAGGGTAAGACATTAGGGGCTGTTACGCAGAACGATTGTCAGAACCAATTGCTCGAACTTGCAAAAGAATCTGAAAGAATTTCAAAACAGTTAGATGAGGCAATGCAGACTTTTGTCCAGGAAAATGGCAATATAAACAAGGAATATATAGACCAACTAATCGAGTTAGGTGAAAATGGAGCATTGATTGCGGGAGCATTATGCTTCTGTTATGGAGAGCCTGTTCGCGCGGAGAGTGGAATCGTTGCACATCAGACATATTTCTTTAGAAGCAAGATAGATTCAGAGATATTTCGGAAGTTATTACGCCTTACGAGAACAGTATTTGAGTCACAATTGGACGAGAAATCTAAACTGGAGGAATATAAAAGGTATCTTGAGGAATCAGAAGCTCATCTGGAAGAGGTACGCTTAGATAAATGCTTCTATATCAGTGAATATCTGTATTATATGAAAGATAAAATAACTGATGACAAAATTTTCAAATATCTTGATATCGTCATGAAGGAAATGCATTATTCAAAATATGATATTTCGATTTGGGACATGCTGGTGGAATATATGAATTCGAATGAAGGGATAGAGCAGGCTGAGATTGCAGAAGTTCTGGAAATGGGGATTCATAGAATTATCGGAGCGTGCGAAGAGGACAGGTCGTTTTGGTATAATGAAGCCTATGGACAAATTGCGATTTCATGTATGTACTGGAAAGCAAAGAAGGAATATAGTAATCTTGCTCAGCCCATTTTCGAAAGAGGCATAGTACAATTGATTCGCGCAAAGTACGATAAAAACTTATGGGATGAAGAAAATGAGCCTGTAAAGTTTCAGAAGATTAAAAAGTATTTGAATATGGTTCCGAAGCCTATTATGTGTCAGGCTATTGAAGGGATGAAAAATAGTTGGCTGGAGGAAGCAAGAATATTGGGAGGATTGATCGGTATCTTGAATAAATCTAACATTTAAACAGGGCTGAACTGACCGAACAGAATGCACCGCTGTATATAAGCAGCGGTGCATCAGACTGTAGACAAAGCTCCTTCCTGTGAGGGAGCTTTTCTTGTGTCATGACTG
>ENA-OPCO01000422-OPCO01000422.1-human-gut-metagenome-genome-assembly--contig:-NODE-422-length-31402-cov-3.504418_pt1 | contig 31402 bp, 20 predicted proteins | sample MGYA00241562_ERZ501475 | MGnify/ENA primary metagenome ERZ501475 (study PRJEB25962, sample SAMEA2042627) | human gut metagenome | biome: human gut; feature: human-associated habitat; material: faeces... | reverse complement strand
TTTATCTTTCTCATGTGAGTTCCTTTTAGAAAATGATATGCCGTTGCTATATCTTAATTAGAATTCGTATGTATCAGGTGACCAGCTATCCAGCCATTGAATAGCCATGCTTCCGTCTTCACGGAACTGTATAGGCAACCAGATATAGGTTGAGTGAATTAGGTCTGTTTTATTCCATTTGTCAAACATGGCTATGTATGCGTCTTTCTTTCCTTGAATCGGCAGTACATGGGTACTTTGTCCATAGAAGGTTTTGTCGGCATCTTTTCCTACACAAGGATTCCCTTTTACGGTCCACGGTCCTAAAATTTGGGTAGCCACTGCATATTCCGCTTCATTGGGACTCCAGCCGGTACATCCCGAACTGATGACGTAGTATAGTCCGTTGTGTTTGAATACAGCAGGGGCTTCCCGGAATTTACCTGCGAAATTGCGTGTGAAAGTACCGGAAGGTTTCAGGTAGTCGTCGGACAGCAAACTGATATATAATGTAGAATTCTGTTCGGAAGAATAGATATGATAGGCTTTGCCGTCGTCATCTTTGAAGAGGGTCATGTCCCGGCTGATTTGCCCGTTCGGGTGCATCGAACCCAGATAGGTGAAAACACCAGTCGGTGAATCGGAAACAGCGACTCCGGCAGCAGCTTTATTGTAGTCGTCACTGTCCACGTGCAGCCACATTACAAATTTCTTGGTTTTATCATTGTATATAACTTTAGGTCTCTCCAGCACTTTGGAAGGATGGAGATCGGATTGTGTATCAGACATTTCCGGTTGGAGAACGAGTCCTTCATATTTCCAGTTGAGAAGGTCCTTGGAAGAGTAACAATTTACTCCACCGGCTTCCGTACGATAACATTCCCAACCGGGAACATTGGGATTCCAGTAAGTGGAATCACTTTTACATTCGCCATACCAGTAGTAAATTCCCTCGTGATATAATATACCGCCTCCGTGAGCATTTATTTTCTCGTTGTTGGTGTCGAGCCATTCTACTCCCGGAGTGATGGCTGTATACTTGTGTGATGTGTCACGTGATGACTGACATGATAATAAAACGGCTGCTGTGATAAGACTGAGTAAGATCTTTTTCATTTGTTACTATTTTTTTTATGATATTATTTGATTCCCCAATTTTTATTCGGACGATTTCCCATTTCAAGTTCCAATGTGCCGCCTTTGAGCAGTTCTTTTGCCGGAAACTTGAAGGAATTCAGCTTCTTGCCATTTAGTTTAGCGGACTGGATGTACTTATTTTCCCGCGAAGTATTGATAGCTTTGATGATAAATTGCTTTCCTCTACCGAAATGTTTTCCTAAATCTATTTTTATTTTTTCAAACAGAGGACTCCCCAGTTCATAAACAGGTTCTGCGTTACAACCTCCGTCCGTCTGGAATAATCCCAATGCAGCCATGACAAACCAAGCGCTCATTTGTCCTTGGTCTTCGTCTCCCAAATAGGCATTTGATGTGTCAAAGCCATAATAGCGGTCGATAATGGAACGGCTCCACCGTTGCGTTTGCCACGGTTGGCCTGCCCAGTTGAATAGAAAGGCGAAGTGCATGGATTGCTGGTTACCTTGTACTACTGGAAAGTCCCAATACTGGTCTCCCGGGGCATTATACCTCCATGGTTCGCTGGCTTTGAATCCCCATGACAGCCGGTCGATAAAGCGTTCTTTACCGATAAATTCGGTAAGTGCGGGAACGTCCTGAGGTACAAAAAAAGTAAGTTGCCAGGCGTTTCCCTCTACATAATGATGGTTAGCTCCTGATTTGAACGGATCAAAGTTCTTTTCCCATTCACCATTGCTGTAGCGCATTTGGGCATAACCTGTCGCCGGGTTGATTGCGTTTTTCCACCAGTTGCCTCTGTCGGAGAATGTTCGGTAATATTCCTCTTTTCCCAGTGCTTTTGCTAGTTGAGAGACTGTCCAGTCGTCATAAGAGTATTCTAATGTGTTAGAAAAACGTCCTTTGTCGGCAGGTACATATTGATGTTGCAGATAAGTTTCCAAGTCTCTGTTGCCGGCAAACCCATTGGCTACACGTTGGGCTGGTGTAGTTTGCATCTTTACGATTGCCCGGAACATTTTTTCCGCATCGTAATTCCGTATTCCCATTTGGTAAGTACTAACTAAAAGGGGAATCTCATGTTCGGCCACCATCACAGGTATGTATTTCATTCCACTGGGACCTTTTGCCAGCCATCCGTTGGCGTCATACATAGCCAACTGCGATTTTACCCATCTGGATGACCATTCGGGAGCAATCAGGTTCCATACCTGATTCAGATTCCAGAAAGTATTCCAGAAGGCATCGCATCCCAAAGCGACGGCATCCGGGTCGTCCAGCTTTTGAATGTTGCCTGCTGCATCCACCCATCTGCGGTCTGCATCACTGAATGTATTCCGGCAGAACGCACGGTATAAATTGGTGTAAAATCTTACCTTTTCCCGATAATCGTTGCTGTATATCCGGACTCTGTTTAAAATATTATTCCAACTATCCGACTGATGTTTGCGTACAGCTTCAAAATTCCACCCGAATGGTTCCGTTATCTCATTGGAAAGATTGTTGGAAGCCCCTGCCATATCTACATAAGATATTCCGGAACGTACCATAACTTCCGGATGATCGGTAGTATCAAATTCGGCATAACAGCCGAATCGCTGAGGGTAGCTGGCTGTCATAGTATCTGTTTCCCATAAAGTATGATCGTGCCATCCTCCAAATTTCTTGATATCTTTATTGAATTCAATCACGAAATAAATTGTATAGTTCTGATCCGCATCCGCCGACCATACATTTTTGGATAGCTGCTTGCTGAATCCTTCGATCCGTCGTGCCCCTGTTTGCTTTATACTTCCTTCAACAATTTGGTAATCGTATTCACTAGGGATTTTCAGATCGATCATGACACGGGCATCCTTATCTTGCGGATATGTATAACGCTGAAAACCACACCGGGAGGTGGCAGTCAGTTCCGCCTTGATTTGATAATCGGTCAAGTCTACTTTATAATATCCGACTTTCGTTTCTTCACTTGTTTTGTCGATGGCTGAACGATACGAATTGGCATCTTTGACTAAGGAAGACTGGCTGCCTATCTCCGTTTTTAAAGGGCCGTTGGCAGGCATGATGCCCAGACCTGCCATGGTCCATTCGTGTATGTGGCTAAACGTACCTATGCTCTCGAATGAAGGATCATATCCCGATTGCCAACCGCTATCCTGATTGTCCGGACTTAATTTAACCATGCTGAATGGCATCCACGGACCTGGTGCTATCATCCAACGGGAGTGCGCAGTTCCCATTCGTGTATCGATGTAATCGGCCAGTGTGATTGTATTGTGAGGTGCGCGCCTGATCATTCCTTTATCTAAGATTGTACCATCGGCGGATATGATGTAATGGCTTGTTTTGGGAGACTTGACAACTGGCATTGGAGCTTCTAGTATGTATCTTCCTTTTTCCAAACGTTGTTCCAGTATCTTTTTTCCATCTACTTCCACTTCAAGGAGAGGATGTCCGGAAAGATGTTCTATGTCTACTAATAGTGGTTGGGCTACAGGACTGGTGGTTTGAAAGTCCGCCGCTTTAACATCCCGGAGATAAACGGATTTGTTGACTTCATTTAGTTCAGCATTATCCGGTCCCATAAGCCTGATATCATCGAAGAGAATCCATGAGCCTTCGAGACTTGTAAGCGCGATGGAGTTGCTTCCTTTTCTGATCACTCCGGCGTTCAAAAGAATTTCGATCGTATGCGGTTTGATTTGTGAATAGTCACCGTCTATTGATTTTCCACTTCCTTTGGGAAGGGCATATTTCCATGATTTTCCGTTGATCGTTATTTTAAATAGTGCCGGAAATTCGTAGTGAGTATCTAATAGGTCTATGATTAATTTCCATGAGTCCGTTTCGGGGACTTCCTTCATACCAAAGAGTATGTTTAAAACATGAGTCCGTATACCGGCAGTATAACTTGTTCCTCCCCAATGATCGGCAGGTCCCGGCAGAACATAAGGAAAATCTTTTTGAGGGGAAGACAATCCAATGATATAAAACCTGTCCTCCCAACCAAAATCGTTTGCCAGAAACTCTTTGTATTTGTCAGGGGACAATGCCAACTCACTGGCACTATGATTTTTCTCCCCGATTTGCCAGACAGTCTTGGTAGGTGCTGCACATAATCCGGATAGGAGGAATAAAAACGTGAATAAACTCAATGGTATTCTTTTCATATTAACTTTCGGTCTTTTGGATTCAAGATACAAATTTGTTTTTTACATAGGAATGTATCATTCTTTTTTTGTATACACTCCTATGCAAAAACAAATTCAACTATTATCACTGTAACAAACTAACCTTTTTACCCCAGAACTTGATTTCGCTGGCGGAACCATAGGCCCCCATTCCTACGTGTGGAGCTGAGAGTGATTCTACAATACGGTATCTGATGTATCTTATATTTTCGTGTTCTTTATCGCAGGCGAACTTAATACTGGGTTGCCAATCGGAAACAGAAATGTTTTTTGTAGTCAGCTGTTTCCATCCTTTTGCTTTCGCACTTTCTTCCCAAGCCGGGTTTATAGATGGAACATCCGGTTCATGGCTTTCCAGGTCTTCTACATCTTCAATTCCCCATATTTGGAATAATCGAGGCATCCAGTCTGTTCTTTCATATCCGGTAAAGAACAGTTCACATTCGGTAATCGTTGCTGTAAGTCCCATGTCAATGGTCAGATGATGAGGAACTCCTTGATTATCGCCGGCATGATAACCGCTGTCATAATTCCATGTATCATTGTTCCATAACTTTTCTACTGAACCGCCATAACCGTTTACAACATCTGAAGGCATATTTGCGTTGGCAAAGTTAGTTCTGGGGATTTCTACAATCGGATCGTCGGGCAAAGTGTATTCTGAAATGGGCAGGGATACGATATCCAATGCAGTTTCACTGGGTAGGATTCGTGTTTCTACTGTTAATATAGAAGTAGCTTTCCAATCAGGTAAGTTAGTTGAAGCAGCATCTCCTTTCACTGTTAAAGTTAGTAGTTGCTCATTTGAATCATAGTACTTAACTATTGCTTCCACCACATTATCTGCCTGATTCCAAATTAAGTTGAGCGAGTTGTCGGCAATGACGAATTGCATATCGGTAATTCGTTTGGGATAATAAGTCGCTATGTGCTCCGTTCCGTATACATCTACATTGTAGGTTTCGGATAGTGAGGTATTACCTTCTTTATCCTTTGTGGTTATTTTAACGTAATAGTTGCCTTCTTCCACATTTTTGATTTCATAACTGAATTCAGGTTGCGTTCTGTCAATGTCTGTTGTGAAAACCTTGTCGTAACCTACAAGTTCTATTATGCAAGTCTTTGCTGTGGCTAGATATTTCATAGACCCCTTTATCATCATGCGCTGAAATCCCGGATGTATTTTTACATCCGCCAGCTTTCCTACATAAATTTGTTCTCCGTCTTTGATATATTCAGAATAGGTATCATGAATATCTGTGCAGGAGGTCATACACAGGAGAATAGTAGTTATTATATATATTACTTTTTTCATTTCTGTCTATTTTATAAGGTTATTCTTCACCTTGGATATCTCCCCAAAGAGTGATTTCTGACATAACTGATGTTTCCATTCCCGACCATGACATTAAACTCTGGAACCGGAAGTAGCGAATGAATGGTACATCCTGGTTGAGGGTAAATACATGGCCTCTCTGGGCTTCCTCAATATCTTCCTGAGTAAGCGCATCACCAAATGCCCCGCCGGATGGTTTCTTCATTTCTCCATCAAATAATACCACCCAGTTATCCGAATTCTGCAAATCTTTACCCTCTTCGCAGCCATATAATTTGAAGTGCTTGGGAGCTCCATGGGCATATAATAAGTCTTGACTATCCAGACGTTGCCAGAATTGGAATTGGCTGAGGCGTACATTGACATTCAAGTCAATACTAAAGGCATGCGGGAAAGGTGTCGGGTATTCGGTATGTCCCCAGTTCCATCCACCTATTTGTCCGTCCCATAGGCGGGAATGATAGCCTTCGTGGTAATCCCAGCTGACGTCATCCATCACTTTGACTAGTTGGAATTTTGTTTTATCCAATAAGCTTTCTTTCCAAGGAGTGATTTCGGCATATAATGTGTCGGAAGTGTTTTCCCATTTATCCCTTACGAAGATGGCTAATTTCAATAATTTATGTTCTAAGCCTTTTATAGTCAGGCGGCCTTCTTCTTGTTGTGAGGAGTATACGTCATGAATCTCGTATTCATTGTGTTCATCTACCCATTTGTAAATGTAGAAAGATAATGCACTTCTTGCTGCATTATTGAAATCGAGGAAGAATCCTCCGAAACTTTCGGTCACTTTTAATGATTCTTGTGTCTGAACGACTGCAGGAGTCAGAGGCTCAATAGTCACGATAGCCGGTGTGGAATAGTTTTCGTGGCGGTCTACAGAGTAAAGTTTGACCTCTCTCTTTTGTGTATCTCCCAGCCCTTCTATTACCAAAGAATCTACATACATGGAAGATCTTACTTCCTGCTGCTCTCCGCGGGTATTAGTGAAGATAGCTTTGACGTATAATAAATCTACATCATCGGAAGGAGTATATTTAATAATAGCTCCTCCGTTTACATTCTTCACCGATATATTAGTAATCGGTGCCGGAGCTTTTCCATCATTCGTACCGCGTGGTTCGGCCTCGTAATCACCGGCACAGTTTGCAAAACAAACTGCTGCAAGTATTAAAAGTATAAAAGCTATATTTTTCATCTTTGTCATTTTTATGTTAAAAGTTACCATTGAGGATTCTGAACAAGTTTCGGATTTCTGTTGATAGAATTGGTCTTAATAGGCCATAAATAATCTCTTGGCATGAATTTTCTCGTGAAGAGAACTCGTGCATTATAAAAGTACTCCGGGTCCTGCTCTAATACCGACCAGCCTTTTATCTGAGTATTCAGATATGTAGAGCCTAACTTCCATCTGCGTACATCATGGTAACGATGGCCTTCGAATGCAAGTTCTATCATTCGCTCTTTCTGTATAATTTCACGCATTCCTCTTTGGGTGGTTGGCTTATCCGGGCGGTTGGAGTGATTACGCCATGTATTTACCAACGAACCTCCTTCATCTAGACCGGCTTTATTTCTGACCTGCTGTACATAGTAATATACATCTGTAGTTGGAGTTTCATTAAGCTCGTTGAGAGCTTCTGCATATAGCAGGTATAGATCGGACAGGCGAATAATCGGGAAAGAATATACGTAATTGATATTGGTCGCACTGGTGTTTACGTTTTGATAACTAACCAATTTTTTTGTGAAATAACCTGTCGGTGAATATAGTTCGTCTGAAACGCCGGCAATATCTCCTTTCTTTGATTTGATAGGATAGGAGCTCGTTTCGTTGTCGTTACAGCATTCGATGGAGAACCATTTTCCACCATCAAAACCAATATAGGCATAAAAACGAGGCTCTCTGTTTAAATGCAACTTGATAGTTGTGTAGTTTGGTGTAAAATGAATCGGATCATCTTCCGGAGTTGTTGTCAGTTTATATCTGTTTTCATATTCATAATCTTTATCCTCATCCATCGGGACTCCGTTCGCTGTATAGAATTGTTCTACAATTTCTAGTGACGGCGCAAGTTGTGAACAACTACGACCCATTCTGTTTCCTAATGAATAGTTGGTTAAATGTGCTTGGCATAGATTCTGTATTCCATCTGTTGCATTGGAACCTAATGCCCATATTATTTCAGAATTAAAACGACCGGTAATTGTGTTGCGTAGTGTCAACTCTTGCTGTAAAGCTGGTGAAGGAGTATAATTTAGCTTCTCATCAAATTTGTATAAAGAAGCTCCGGCTTCATGGGCAGTGTTGATGGCATCTAGGCACGCTGCGGCTGCCGCCTCCCATTTTTCCTTTTTATACTCTTGGTCGAAGAAAGGTATCCCTTCTGAATTGACAAATTCAGCATACATCGTATTGCCGTTGAATAAAGGGCTGGCAGCCAGTATTAGTAATTTAGCCTTGATTGCTTTCGCGATAGGTAATGTGATGCGCCCTAATTCCGTGCGTGGAGAAGTCACATTGAATGTTAATCCGGAAGGGATGTTCATGGCTTCATCCAATAAATCAGTTGTATAAGTGACGATATCATTAATCGTTTCTCTCTCCAGTTGCATCATATCTAAGTCTGCTTCTACGCTGATGTTCTCTTTAAGTAAAGGAATGGGCCCATAGTGCAACATGAGATAATAAATATAATATGCTTTCAGAGTCATCACTTCGGCTTTCCATTTATTTTTCTCTTCCATACGCATGTCAGGTACGCGATCGATGTTGTCTATAAAAATATTGCATTCATGGATTCCTCTGAATATGTTGTAGCCTCCCTGACCTCCATCCCAGTAATTTAGTAAGGGGTCGTTAGAGTTTTGCATGCCACGTGCAATGTTGAATGAAGTTATATTTTTATAGTAGTGGGACTCTGGTTTCAGATACCACATTTCTCCACCGCAGATGAGGCCGGAGTTGTGATCAAGATTGGCTGCTGCAGGTACGAAGTTATAGCAGGTGGCTAAATATTTTTCAGCATTAGCCCGAGTGTTGAATGCCATTTCAAGCGTTGCGATATTATCCGGCACGATATCAAGATAGTTGCAGGATGTGATTAATACCGCCAATAATGTACTAGTGAATAAATGTTTGTATTTCATAATGTAATCAGAAGCTTAAGTTAATACCAAAATTGTAAACTGCCTGAATAGGATATTGCATTCCGTCGTTTCCTTGTTCAACATCCCATAATTTAAAGCGATTCCATGCGAAAAGATTTAGTCCGCTGGCATAGATTCTCAAATTGGACATACCTAGATGGCTGGTTAGCCTTTTAGGTAATGTATATCCGATTTCGACTGATTTTAAACGTAAGTAAGAACCGTCGCGTAACCACCATGTGCTGTTTCTATTATTGTTTGCAATATCAGTGGTTGACAATCTTGGGAAAGTAGCGTATATATTACGATTCGATTCAGACCAGTAATCATCCGCATATGCTTGCATCATACCATTGAGGTTATTTCCTCCGAAATCCATTTGCATGAAAGGATTTGTTGCTTTGGAATTAATAAAGAAAGAAGATCTCGCTGCTCCTTGAAAGAAACAAGAAATATCAAAATTCTTGTATCCCATCGACACTCCGAAGCCGTATACAATTTCTGGAGAAGAGGAAATCCCTATTGGAACAATATCTTCATCATTAATTATTCCGTCATTATTTACATCTTTGTATTTTATGTCACCGGGCATATATTCACCATATGTCTGAACAGGTGAATTTGCAATATCTTCTTCATCAATGAACAGTCTTTCCGCTATTAATCCATAAGTCTGATTAATACGTTTTCCAATATGACTAAGCCAAGGGTAAGGACGATAGGGTTCTTCTACATGCTCATATTTGCCTGTTGCATAAGTGAAATTGCCACGCACTCCTAACCAGAAGTTTTTATTGAAAGCGTGGTTGGCATCTACCTGCACTTCGAATCCATGTGAAGAAGCTTCTCCTTTATTAGCATAAAGAGGTGCACTGAATCCCATTTCATACGGGATGGTTTGGCGTTCGCCAAAGATGTTTTTTCGATATTCGGTGAAGTAATCGAATTGTATGTCAAATATATTAAATAGCCCAACTTCGAGACCTAAATTCATTTTTTGAGCAATTTCCCATTTGATTTTGTCATTTCGATAGCGTATCATGTCGATAGTACCGACATTCCGTTCAAAATCTTGTCCCCAACTGAAATTTGCACCACTACCGTTTAGATTTACCTCGGACATATAAAAGAATCTGTCATTCCATGCACCAATATTGTCGTTACCTACCAAACCGTAAGTTCCTTTTAGTTTCAGTTTATTGATAATGTTCTTAAGGTCTTGATTCCAAAACTTTTCTTCGGAGATCATCCAGCCTGCTCCTATCGAAGGAAAGAATCCGAATCGTTCATTTTTGGCAAATCTTTCGGAACCATTGTAACCAAAGTTTGCTTCAGCAAAATATCGTCCGTCGTATGCGTATGTAAAACGACCTGATAATCCAATGTTACGGGCTGGTAAAGATGTCTGTATCGAACTTGCGCCTCCGCTCTTATTCTCTCTCAGAACTCCTACTAATAATCCGGTGATATTATGCTTTTCCCGGAACGTACGGTTGTAGTTGAGAGATGCTTCATAATAATACGAACTGCTGACTTGATTCCCTTCTGCTGTATAATCCAAATCTTCCCGTCCACCATTAGGGTTCAGCTCCCTTAAAGTATATGTGTCGGTTAGTTTATCATAATAGCTGATTGAATAATAAAAGGGTGAAGTAGAACGTTGTTGTCCGCTGTATGAATTTCGGGTAGTACTTGCGAAGACTTTGATACTAAGTCCTGGAGTTATAAAATCTAATTTCTGATTTAATTCCGCCTGGGCAGAAATAACCGAATTGGTGTATTGTTTGTAACCACGTATCATTTCCGCATAGGGATTGATGTAATTACCATCACCTGCGTTACCAAATAAAATATGTGAAGTAGATGTATGATTTTCATCAGGCATATAATATTTGGGGAATAAAACAGGACTTGTTGCCATTGCTCTTCGGTATAGATCATTGCCGCTTACAATAGGACCGGTATAATCATCAAAATTGCCACTGAATTTTACAGAAAATGTAGTCGTCTTGGTCACATCAATATCAATGTTAGAACGTACATAGATTTTTTTTAAATCAATGTTACTGTTATAATTGTTTCGTTTATCTACCTTCATGATACCATTGTCATCCGATATGCCTAAAGAAACATAATATCTGGCAGTTTCACTACCTCCGCTCATATTGATGTTGGCACGTGAATTAAATACATTATCATTAAATAATTCATTGTACCAGTCTACCGCCGGATATACATAGGGATTTTTGCCGGCTATTGTTGATGCTATTTTCTCATCGGTATGAGGCCGGACAGCTAACGGATTACGTGTGAGTACAGCTTCATTGTGGTATTTCATATAGCTGATAGGATCTACCATGTCTATTCTTTTTGTAGGTGCTGACAATGAACCTTCCACTCTGGCACTAATTTTTACCTTACCGGGTTTGCCTTGCTTGGTAGTAATCAAAATGACTCCATTAGCTCCGCGTGCACCATAAATGGCAGTTGCTGTTGCATCTTTCATTATAGAGAAAGCAGCAATGTCATCTGCGGACAGTCTGGAAAGATCGGTAGTAGATGATTCGATATTATCGATTAATATCAGTGGACTTTTAGAGTAACCAAAAGTTGTCACACCGCGAATAAAGAATTCCACATTGTCATTTCCAGGTTCACCGGACAACTGGTAAGATATAATTCCGGCAACATTACCACCTAAGGCTTGAGTCAGATTACTGGTTGGAATTTTTAATCTTTCAGGTTTTAAGGTTGATATTGCTCCAATCACACTTTCTTTTTTCTGTTTAGCAAAACCAACCACAGTAACTTCATCCAATTCATCTACCTTGGGCAAAAGTTTAATGGTTTGAGGTACTTTATCTATCTTGTATTCAATAGATTGGTATCCTAAAAATGAGAAAATTAAAATAGAGCCTGATTCGGATGAAATAGTAAATAAGCCATCTATATCCGAAATGGCTCCTTTTGTTGATCCTTTCACCTGTACAGTAGCTCCTGCAATAGGCAAGTCTGTTTCATCCACAATTTTCCCTGATATTGCTTTGGATGAGTTGTTACTACTACTGGTTTGAGCTTGCAAGGTTACATAGCTTTCAATGATTAGAAGGAAAGCTATCCATAATACGAAGCGTGGCAAGTTGCATAAAAGCTTCTTCATACTCTGTGATTTTAAAAAGTAAGTCATAAGGGTTTTATATTAGATTTAATGTGATTTCTTGTATATAAAGGCTGTATATTTTAATCTACATAGTATTAATTGCTTATGATATATGTATTATATAATGTCTATATGTATATACATATTGCAAATATATATATTTAAAGCAGGAAAACTAGAAAGATTTATTTATTTAATATAAATTTATATATGAATGGTTGTTTTGAGAATAAATGTTAATACGGCTTTGTGTGTATGGTTTTAAATTTATGAAACGAACATAAAATTAGATAGATTACACAAATTAGCATGACAAGGATGGAGCCTGATTGGCTTCCGGTATAATCTGCGCAAACTCCCATGAGAGGAGGAATGATGGAGCCACCGGATATCCCAGTTATCATGAGTCCTGATATTTCGTTGGTTTTATAGGGTAATGTATGCAAGGCTAGCGAGTAGATGACGGCAAATATGCTAGATATTGCAAAGGCTATAATGCATACTAATAACAAAATAATATATTGAGAATGTATCCAATAAATGCAGGACAAAGCTATTAATACAATGAACATATTGATCCGATAATAATAAATTTCGGAAAACTTTGCTAATAGAATTACACCACATAAGGTCCCCAAAGTGCGAGCGGCAAAATACCAGCTTGTACCATAACTTGCGATTTCTTTAGTCAATTCTGCATTTTCAATTAAAAGTTTTGGGGTAAATACATTCATTCCTACATCTAAGCCAACAATACAAATGATGCCTCCGAATAAAAGGCAGATGGTTTTATTTTTCAGGAGAGAAATAACTTGATAGAAACTGGAAGTTAATCTTTTGTCGTCTTTCTCATTTATTGGAGTGAAAAATAACCAGATTCCGGAAATTAGAGTAATGGCGGCGAATATGGGAAACATTAATATCCAGTTGTTGAAATAAACAGAGCAGAATCCGGCCACTATAGGTCCTACAAAAGAAGATAGTGCTTTGATGAATTGTCCGGCTGTCATAATGCTTGATAATTTTCCTTCAGCGATAACATTGGTTAATAAAGGATTAAGTGACACTTGAAGGATGGTATTTCCTATGCCTAAAAGTGCAAAGGCGATATAACAGGCTGTCTGTGTGAATGTAAGTAATGGAAGTAACATTCCAATAAAAGTAGATAAAAGTCCTATCAGTGATATTGTTTTTCTACCTTTCTTGTCCATCCAGATAGAAATCGGAATAGAGATGAGTAAAAACCATATAAATACCATTGATGGCAGGAAACCGGCTTGGGTTTCGCTCCAACTGAAATAATCTTTCGCATAGGTGACTGATACTCCTACTAAGTCACAGAACCCCATAATAAAGAAACCAAAAAGAACTGGTAGTATCTTACTTTTATTTTTCATATGTGTTTATTTATTTAAATGCATTTGGATTTGGTCGGTCACCCATAATGAAATGAAGTGTTCCTCCTTTTTTGAGTTTACTCCATTCTATATAGTTATTACTAAGGCGCTTGTTATTGAATCTTACAGATTGAATGTAACAATTGTCTTTGGATACATTTTCTGCTTTTATGATAAGTTTTTTTCCAGAGTAATAGGTGTTGTCTAACTGAATTTCTACCCGGTCGAATCGCGGACTCCCCAGTAACCATACGGGATCTTTGCTGCAACCGCCATCCATCTGGAAAAGTCCTATGCTGCTTAAAATATACCAAGAACTCATCTGCCCTTGATCTTCATCTCCTGGATAAGCGTCTCGGGGACCCATACCATAATATTTTTCTTGTATAGCACGTGCCCATTTCTGGGTATGCCACGGCTCACTGGTATAAGAGAAGAGGTAAGCTGCCTGCATATTTGTTTCATTTCCATGATTAATAGGATAAGCTCCCATATTATCTCCTAAAGCATTGAAGCTTACTTTTTCGGATGTTGCAAATCCGGCATTCAGCCGGTCGATGAATCGACGCTCTCCTATTAGATTGATGAGGCCTTTTACATCATGAGGAACGTACCAGGTGAATTGCCACGCGCTGCCTTCGCAAAACCCGGGAGCATGATATGGGTTGGTGTTTTCGATCCACTCTCCGTTGGGACGTCGTGGGCGTACATATCCGGTTGATGGGTCGAATATGTTTTTCCAGTTATCGGAACGTTTCATAAATGTATTGAAGTCATCTTTTTTATTGAGGGCATTAAAATATTGAGCAGCGCAATAGTCTTGATATGCGTATTCCATTGTATTGGAAACGTATGATTGATAATGTGGAGAATTCCAATCCCATGCGTCATCGTATAGAGGTACGTAGCCTTTGGTTATATAATCGGGATAACTCTCGTTGCCGACTTGTCCTCCTTCAGGATAGTTTATCATAGTGGCTGTTTGTTGGTGTATTAATGCCTGATACATGAGTTGGCTGTCGAAGTCACGAATTCCATGTTGATAGCCGGAGACTATTAATGGCAAAGCAGGATTGCCTATCATGACCCTGAAATATTTCATACCGGGATTACCATTGGGGAGCCAGCCGCCACGACGATAGAATTGTTCGTAAGTGTAAATCCAATTGGACATGTATTCCGGATAGAGAAGATTATAAAATGGACCTAATGTCCAATGCATTCCCCAAGCGGAATCACCTCCATATATGCTTTTACCCGGCTTGTCTATAAGAGCTTTGTCACCGTTCATATCCATCCATTCCCCATTCACATCATTCCAGATAGTCCGTGGACTGATAGAACGGTAAAGATTGGTGTAGAATTTTTGCTTTAACAGGTAATTGTCTGTTGTGATACTGACTCTTTGGAAGAGTGTTTCCCAGGTATCTTGTTGATTGGTGACAACTTTATCAAAATTCCATCCGAATGGTCTCGCTATTTCTTCTTCCAGATTTAGCCGTGCGTTATCAATGCTTACTAATGAAATACCTGTCCTTACCATAACATCATCACCAGTGTTGAGGTTAAAGTCGAGGAAGATTCCCGCGTCCAGTTTGTCTTGACTGTTATTTTCGACTGTAAATACCTGCTGAGACTTCATATTTGATTTATGTAGCTGTTCTATTTGGCTGTATACTTTGTTTCGTATCCAGCCATTCATTGTTTTGAATGGCTTATCAAACTGCATAACAAAATGTAATTTATATCTTTGTACTCCATGATATCCTGTTGACCGGCAATCGTTCAAGGTCCATCCCTCTATTTCTGTGTCAGAGACTTTTTTTACATATACATCTTCTAAATTCCAGTCATATTCTGCTGGAAAGAAAAAATCGATTAGTATTCGTGGTTGCTCTGCTCTGTTGAATGTGTATCGCTGAAGAGAACTACGGGTAGTTGCAGTCAATTCTGCTTGGATATTATAATCTGTAAGATCGACAGAATAATAACCGATTCGGGCTGTTTCGGTTTTCTTATTAATTCGGGAGCGATAACCATAGTCCGGCTGTTTCTCTGTTCCGGGTTGTATTTTTAAATCTCCAGTAGTTGGTATCATTAAGAGTCCTGTCATTGTCCATTCGTGAATGTGGCTGAATCCCATTATGTTTTCAACGTTATATTCATATCCTGCTTTCCAATGGGCATCTTCGTTATCGGGCATAAGTTTTACCATTCCAAATGGCATCCATGGACCGGGTCCTATCATCCATCGTGAACCGCTGGAACCGGCAAACTGGTCAACATAATCAATTGATCTGCGTAGTTGCTGGGTACTACGGATAAATTCTTGAGTTGCTACTGTTTGTCCTTCTGTTGATATTTTAACTTTGATTTTAGACTGCTCTTTAATCTTTCCGGTTGGAATTTCGTAGATATTCTCCCCTTCTTCTACTTGTTTGAATATCTCCTTTTGGTTGATTTGTATTTTCAGTATTCCGGATTTTTTAGCTATAGTTTTCAGTAGAAGAGGTTGAGTCTTTGCTTTTCCTTGTTTCAATTCATAATCTGCCATTTTCATTGAAATAATAGGTATGTCACCTATCTTCTCGATTTGTGTCTGTTGAGGCCCATTTAGATGAATGGCGTCAAAAGTTAGAGATTTGCTGTTGAATAACTGCATTATAATCTTGTTGTATCCTTCTTTCAGGTCTCCGGGCTGTATTGAATATGTTAGCTGTTTAGTGTCTGGTTTTATAGGAGAGTCATAGCTCTTTCCATTAACTTCCAGTCTTAAGAACATCTCAGGCTCATATTCCATATTAGCTATAAAAATATCACATTGGTATTTATCTTGAATATTAACATTGGATAGCTTCATTAAAATAGGAAGTTGTATTCTGCACTGCCCTGCCCAGTAGGAAAAACCTGCCCATTCTGCTGTTGGTCCCGGTATAATGTATGGAAAATCAGCCGATATGTTTTCTCCTGCATAAAAGACAAATTTATTATCCCCAAAGCCGGAGATTATAAATTTGTCTTTTCCATCCGGTGCTAAGGCGAATTCCTCAGATGAAAGGTCTTTTCTGCCTAGCTGCCAGATTGTGTGTTGCTGCGAATATAAATTTGCAATGCAACAAGTGAAAAGGATCATTTGTAAGATGACTTGTTTCATGGGAGTTAAATTAAGTCTAATATGGATTCAATGTAACATTTTCTTTAACAAAGGCTTTTACTAGCATAACTTCTTTATCAGGATTTTCATTTATAATTGTATAGGATTTAGCTGCAGCTGGGATAACAAAAGTCTCTGCGTAGTTAAAACGTTGTTTCATGCCTTCCTCTGTTTCTACATAAATGGAATCCCCCTCTACGACCATACATACATGACATTTATTTTCGGTTTTCATTTGAATGCGATTTTTGATAGTATAACGGTATACATCATAAAAATGCTCTTTGTGGGTAGACAAATGTTCTATGGTACATTCCTGGTTTTCTTCCATAACACATGGATGACAAATCAGTTCTTGAACAACTTTTTCTCCTTTTCTGTCAAAATATAGATTGTTCATTCCGTGCTGTATGTTTAAAGGACGTGGTTTGCCGTCCAATCCTAAACGTATCCAGTCATACATTTTGAATGTAAAAATATAGGGTGCACTACTTATCTCCAGTACCAGGCAATCTTTTCCAGAAGCATGTATGGTTCCATTAGGAATAAGAAAAAAATCATGCTTTTTAGCTTGGTGTTTTTGGACAAATTCTTCAATATCTACCTTTTGGGCCTTTTGTTGACTTTCTTCTAGAGCGTATTGGAATTTTTCAGGAATAATATTATCTTGAAAGCCTAAATATACGCAAGGCGAGTTTTTGCAGTCTAATATGTAATATGTTTCGTCTTGAGTGAATGGCATATTAAAGTGTTCTCGTATATATCGAGGACGTGGGTGGCACTGGATGGAGAGATTATCACCGTCAAAGGTATCTAAAAAGTCGAAACGTATAGGGAAGTTATACTTAAATGTTTCGGCACATTCTCCTAATATATTCTGATAATCGCTATACATGAGAAAATCGAAAGATACTTCAAGCCGATATCCGTCGCTTTCGAACATTAGTCCGTTTTCGAGTACCATCAATTCAAAAGACCATGCGAGATTAGCTACTTCTTTATTTAATCCCTGAATATGATTTTTCATCCATTGTCCTCCCCAAGCACCGGGTTCAAACCAAGGGCGAACTCTGAAAAAATTGTGGCTCATTTTATTCAACCCTTCTCGTAAATCATTTCCTGAAATCATTAATAGTTCATCCCATTCTCTTTGTCCGTCAATAAGAAGGTTAATTGAAGGAAGGTATTGCTTTTTATGCTTGTTCAGGACAATCCAGTCAACAAAGTATAATTGTTTGTAGGCCTGCTGATTGTCTTTCCGGTAATCTAATCCTAAATTATAGATAACTCCGGCACGCATTCTGAATTGAATTTCATTTTTAGGAACATCTATATAAATTAGTGGAGCTTGCCATGGAGAGAGGGCTGCCCCTATGCCAATGAATATATTCAAGTCTGCCTCCGGATCAGGCTGGATAGCACTAAGCTTATTTTTATCAAACCAGTCCATCAGGTTTTTATCAGTTATGGTGCCGAATAATGGATTGTCTCCTCCCAGATAAGGAGCGATCATTTTTTCAATAGTATGTGGATCTTTCATTGCTGCACTGGCATGAAAGAATCGCACATTCTTTCCTCTTCTTCTTAATTCTTCTCCTAATTTAATAATTAATTCATCCCAAAAGACTCCGGCATAACCATCAATTTTTATTTGAGAATGTTTTTCTATCCAGTTAGCTAATTGATTAATACCTTTCTCGATTTTGCTTTTTCCTAACGGGAATGCCGGATAAATATCATATTCTCCTGAAGAAGTGGGAGTGGAATTTGTAGGGGCAATAAATTGTTCAGTATGTCTTTTTTCTTTGATATTTTCCATGTTTTCAAGTATAATGCTTGTGTGAATAGCTGATCCTATTAATGGGGATATATCCCATAATTTACAGATATCTATTTTAGTAATTAAATTAAGTTTCTCTAATTGAGATTGAATGTTGCTTAGAAAGAAATCGGAAGCCTTTGCTATATTTCCTCCTATAATTAATTTCTCCGGTTTAAACTTTTGGAGGAACGGAGTGATGAATTCTACGAAGTTTGAAGCGAATTTTTTAAATAATGAATGTGCATTTCGGTCTCCAGCTAAAGCATACAAGGCAATCTCTTTTACACCGGATACTTTTTTATTTGAAAATTGTGTATTCCAGGTGTTTACAAACCACCTTGTCGAGAAATAGTCATCTGCTATCCCATCTTGATAAGGAATGTTGTAAAGATAGCCATGTTCTGGTATACCTTCTGTCTGTTCGTTTAAAACAGTGTCGTTTTCAAGAAATGTGCTTCCAAGTCCGGTGCCGATTGTAACTATGATACTTCTATTAGCATCTTTTGCTGCTCCTGCATAATATTCCCCTAAGGCATATGCAGAAGCGTCATTTATGAACAAAGTATTCAGATGTGATTCTTTTTTTATTTCTTCTTTAAGGTTGAGCCCAAAAAGTGACTGGAATTTGGGTACACCATAAATGGAAACTATTCCTTTGGAGTAGTCACATGGTCCAGGTATAGCTATGCCGATTCCGTTTAATTCTGATAACGACGTACGTGTTTGAATATCAGCAATAACCTTATGGATTTTCGTAATGATGCTTGATGTTGAATCTGTAACTGTCAATTCTTCGTGAGATATTATGTTTTGGTAAATGCTGTTTGTTAGCGGATCGACGACTCCACCTTTTATATGTGTACCTCCTATGTCTATTCCCAAATAATGCTTCATAGCTATTATGATTTAAATGATTAAGTATGTCTGAACATATAAACATTTGCAAATGTATTCTTTTTCTTGAAAAGAACAAAAAATATTGGCTGTTTTTATTTTTATTTTTATCTTTGTAAAAAAGTTAATCATGAAGATATTAGTCAATCATAACAGTGCAATCCCCCTTTATCTTCAGATAGAAGAACAGTTGAGGACAATTATCAAAGGGGAGGAATATAAACAAGGTAAGATGCTTCCTAATGAGATTGATTTGTCTAAACAATTAGGCATATCTCGGAATACTCTAAGACAGGCGATTAATAATCTTGTGAATGAAGGTTTGCTGATGCGGAAAAAAGGAGTGGGTACAGTTGTTGTAAACTCATCTGTTTGTTCTAAAGCTCAGAATTGGATGAGTTTTACACAGGAAATGAAAGCTTTGGGAATTGTACCGATGAATTATGAACTTCATGTTAGTTGGACGAAACCGACAGATGATATAGCTCTTTTTTTTAATTCTCCTGATGTGAAAAGAATTTTGAAGTTAGAACGTCTGCGTGGAAATCAAGAATATCCTTTCGTATATTTTATATCTTACTTTAATCCTAAGATTGGTTTGACAGGAAGTGAGGACTTTTCTCGTCCCCTTTATGAAATATTAGAAAGAGATTATCATGCGATAGCAAAAGTTTCTAAGGAAGATATAAGTGCTAGATTAGCCGATAAATATATTGCTAATAAACTTGAGATAAAGGTGGGAGATCCAATTCTTGTACGCAAAAGATTTGTTTATGATCCGGATGGATGCCCACTTGAATGGAATATAGGTTATTATCGTGCTGATAGTTTTACATATTCACTTGAGTTTGAAAGAAATATTTAATCTGTCATTACGATGTTGTTTGTTACTATCTCCGCCCGAATCCTGCTGAGCGACTGCGGTGTGATCCACAGATAAGATGCTATATGTTTTAGAGGTACATATTGCAATAATTCCGGTGTTTCTTTGATGAGATTCAGGTAGCGTTCCTTGGCCCGTGGACTTCCGGAGTTTATGAGCCAGTTCTCTTGTTGTAGGAATTGATGATCCATGAGTCGGAGTCCCAGGTTGGCAAGCCCGATAGATGAGGAAAACAACTGATTCAGGGCAGCGCGGGAGATACAGTAAGCCACGCTGTCACACATTGCCTGAATATTTACCAGCGAATAGGCGTTGTCTACATATCCCCAGACGGAGAAGGCAGCCTCTCCGTCCGAAGCGAACCAGATGGTTGTTTCTTCTCCGTCTTTGTGGTAATATGCCCGCCAGATTCCATTCCGTATAAAGTAAAGGTTACTATTCTTTGTCCCTTCTCGTACAATCAGTTCTCTTTTTTTGAAGTGTACTTCTTCCATGCAATCCAGTAAGGACTGCACATCGGCTTCCGATACTTTGTATCTGCTGCAAAGCTTTTTGATGAATGTTTCCATAGTGCAAAGATACTTATCGTCGGCGGACAATGAAGCGATCTTTGAAATAAATTCCGATAATATAGAGTGTCGTCAATAACTCTGCCAACGGAACAGCCAGCCAGATGCCCGGCACACCGAGAATGGGCGGAAGAACAAAGAAACCGATCAGCATAAATACGACACCTCGAAGAAGGGTAATGATAGTAGCTCTCTGTCCCCGTTCAATACTTTGGTAATAACCGATTCCTATCATATTAATAGCAAAGAAGATGAAGCCGATGCCAAAATAGGGAATGCCGTTTACTGCAATGTCAAAGGCAGAATAACTGCGGTCTATAAACAGTGCGACTATGTTCCGGCAACATAGCGTTGTGAATATGAAAAAGCAGATTCCGCAAATCAAAGCTGTACGCAGCGAAAGACGCAGTGCCTTCCGTACACGTTCCGGCTGTCCGGCTCCGAAGTTATAGCTGATAATCGGCTGGACAGATTGTGCAATCGCATTACATACCATAAATATGATGGGGAAAAAGTAACAGACAATACTGAAGGCAGCTACCCCGTCTTCTCCCAGATTCCGGATAAAGACATAGTTGCCGAGGAACATCATACAGGCAATGGACGCTTCGCTGACAAAGGCCGAATTTCCTAATTTTACCATATATCCTATGTTACGGAAAGTCATTCGCAGACTTTTTCTGCTTAGTTTGATTCGGTATAAGCGAAGGTCATGAGAGTAGTGCATGAGATAGACGAGTGTCATCAATCCTCCTACTACGGTGCCCAGGCTGGTGGCGAAGGCAGCGCCCATCATTCCCCAGCCAAATTCGAAGATGAAGATATAATCTAACAGGATGTTGAGAATAGCTGCTGTGGCATTGCACATCATGGCATAGTTGGGCGAACCGTCCAAGCGGATATAGAACATGCCTATATTTAAAATTTCATAGAATACGAGGAAGGGTACATACCACGACATGTATTCTATTACATACGGCAACAATTTATCCGAACTGCCCAAGAAGCGTCCCAATGGCTCTACGAAATAGAAACACAAAGCAGACATGATGAGTATAAGAATCGCAGAAAAGACAAGTGCCTGAGTGATATTGATATTGGCTGCCTTACGTTTACCCTGCGATAGGTGAATGGAGGCGACAACCAATCCTCCGACTCCGAACATCAGTCCGATTCCGGCGGCAATCATAAAAAGAGGGGCTGTGATATTGACGGCGGCCAGTGCGTCGCTACCGATTCCTTTTCCTACGAATATTCCATCCGTAATAACGAATATCGCAGAGAAAACCATCCCGAGTACCGTCGGTACCAATAACTTACGGAATAGCGTGGATATGTCCATGCTGCCAAAATCAATGCTGTCTTTCATGACTTTCTACCTTTTATAATTAAAACGGGTGCAAAGGTAGAGGTATGAAAAGAGATAAAAATTACCATTTGGTAATTTTTATCTCTTCTTTCTGCTATTTATTGATCCATTCGTCAGAGAACCGGTATACAAAATCGATTCCTGCCGGGCTGGCTCCGCGTTGGCTGTTATATTTGAAGTGAGACTTCTCCGTTGGAGTGCCACTTGAAATATCATATACATATATATCACTATTTACATAGGTGGACTGTCCTACCCAATATTCTTCCGTAATAGGGTGAATACCCATAATACCATAAATCGTTATGCTGGATTTCAGGAAGTTTACGTCGAAGCTCTGTGTAGTATAGTTGTAGCGAGTGGCACTGGTTGCGTTGAATGCGTCTGTATCCACAAAGTATAAATTGGGCTGAGTGAAGCTTGCACAGAAGCCGACAGAAGGTGACCAACTTGCGATTGGAAGTTCGATCTCATCCGGCATATCCGTTTCAGAGAGTACATTGCCATCATGGTCAAGCGCTACCATTTTAGGAGAAGAGGTGAATGTCGGGCTGTAAAGGCTTCCTGTGTAAGTTGCGGCGAGCGGGCAATAGATATTTCCGTCTGCGCCTTTGGCGATACCCTTAATCTGATGTCCTTCGAATGGGATTGATTTGATAATCTGATCGGTGGCCGGATCGATGATAATTACTTTCTGTCCGCATCCCGCATACACCTTGCCGCGAGAATAAACCATGCGGCCTTTAGTAGCACCTGCTACAGTAAATGCACCGAAGCTTCCGTCGACTGTTGGTTCTACTTTTACAGCTCCATCGCTCAAAGTCAGTGCGGCGATACCTGAAGTGGCTTCCATACCCGATTCTGAATATTGAACGTATGCACGTGTCGGGCTGACTACTACTAAGTGTTGAGGCCACGTAGATTTACCTTCCGGAGTCATGATTACCAAAGGATCAGCGTATTCCATTTTAAATGTATGGGCATCGCATACCACGAAACGTCCGGCTCCTCCCTGGCTGCTACCGTTTTGAGCAATTATATAAATCTTTTCATTTGCCATATACATGTCCTGAACTACATTTCCTATTTCCATACCATTATTGGCATTTTCGAAAACGTTGCTGTATTCAACTCCGTTTTTATCATAAAAATAGATCGTTCCATTGGCACTACTCATATTGCCTTCACAGACTACGAAAGTACCTTTTGTATCAGTAAAGTCAATAGAAGCACATACTTCGATGGAAGCAAACATCGTATTCCCATTCTCGTGGATACCTACCAGAGTTACAATGCCTCCATTGTAGGATTGGTCGGTATAAGCAGGAGCTTTTACTGTTAGTGTTTTTGCATTTTTGTTGAGAGTGAATGTCCACCCTTCTGGTTTCTTCAAGAAATCTACGCTGATTATTTTGTCCATATTCAGTGAAAGAGTTTTCTTTTCGTTGAAGTTGAAAACGTAGTAAGGACGTCCGTCGGTCGGTTTCACGAAAGAGAAACTGTTTACTCCTTTGGTGGTAGGTATGCTGAAACTGGTTCCATTTGTCAGAGTAAAGACAACTTCCATTTCTGAAGGGATCACTGACTGAAAGAAGGACTCGTTGGCCTTTACGTCTTTTCCAGTCGTATCTTTGAGCCGTTCTCCATCTACTGTCCAGTATCCGTCAGTATCAACACTTAGTTGTGGTGCTGCTCCGGTTACGAGGAGTTTTTGTCCGTCTACAAGCAGAAATTGGGTTTCTCCGTTTGCGGTGATTGTCCAGTAATAGATTCCATCTTCTGCTTTCACTCCGATTACAGGGGCATCTGCTCCCTTTTCTCCGTGTTTGACGATAATCGTTTTATTGTCGCTGAAAGTAATCTTTATACCTTCGTCCGTTTCTTCATAGTTGGTGATAAACTTGGCATTCTCGTAAGCCGAAACGATTGTCTGAAGATTGCTGAGGTTTTCTTTTAACTGAGAGAGTTCGGTTTTTATCCCCTTCACTTCATCCCATAACTCATCGTCGTTGTAACATCCTGCAATTAGAATACTAAAAAGGGCGAAGGTCATCAGTCTGACTGCCCAGAAACGCATTTGCTTTCTCATAAATGTAAATTATTTGATATTAAACAAAAAATCCCCGTTTGTTTAGATAGCTATAATCTACACAAACGGGGACACTAATATCTATATCAAATAAAATATAAATGCTTATTTTCTATTTGACCGTAACCCGAAATCCCGCAGGTGTAAATCAGAGCATCAAGGCAGGTCTTCTGACTCATCTCTTCTGACAACACCTTCCCAGGTTTGTGAACCCAGTGGTTTCAAGTTGCAGTTTTGCTCTGACAGGCAGAGCCAAGATTTACAGCAGCAGGTTCTGTTGCCGGTTTGCACGGCATTCCCTTTTCATTCCTTAACAGTATGTCCACTGTTTTCGGAAACCTTAACGCTACAAAGGTATAAAGTTTTGTTAATATCTTGTTCGTTTTATCAAAAGAATTTTTGTTTGTTCTGATATTGAATCGTTTACAGGTCTTTTTGTATATCTCCGAATATTCCGCTTACTAACAGTAAGTATTCCGGCATCCTGTTTTTATCTCCCCATTTTAATTCAATATGTAGTAGTTCGGATGCTGTTTTACCTATATCGAACCCACAGGCTTCCAGTGACGGACGTACCCGTTCGGGATATAGGCAAGGTTTTCCTTCTGTGCGTGTACATGTGGGGCAGAGCAGGCAAGAGCCGGGAAAGAATGCACGTCCTTTATACGTTTTTTCCATTTCCAGCAGTAATTCATCTGTCCGTTTCCGTTCAGTCTCCATCATTTCTTTACCGAAAGAGATAACATCTGTAATTCTTTCCGGATGTAGAGGAGTTATTTTCGTCCCGATAATCAAAGCTGTTTGGCATTGGGAAAGGTAATGATCTACATTGAATGAGAATGGAGGACATGCCCAATAAGTGTTATAGCGGGTGCATTGCCGGCAGAATCCGATAAATTTTTCGGCATCCCGATAGTTTGCCATGTATTCGGCAACGGGAATGGTAGCGGTAAAGTCTTCAGCAATATAGTCTTCTCTTGTTTTCATATCACAAAGATATAGTTTATTTTTGTACTGCGGTTATTAATCATTCAGAGGAAAATCAGATGGAAAAAGGATACATTCATATTTATACGGGTGATGGAAAAGGAAAGACGACGGCAGCATTCGGCCTGGCAGTCCGTGCCCTTTGTGCAGGTAAAAGCGTATTCATCGGGCAGTTTGTCAAAAGCATGAAATACAATGAAACCCGTATGGTTGAAAAGTTCGACCGGATTTCGATAGAACAGTTCGGCAACGGATGTATGCTGACCCGTGAAGCTACGGAAGAAGATATCCGTGCGGCACACGAAGGGTTGACAAAATGCAGGGATGTTCTGCTTTCCGGAGAATATGCAGTCGTTATATTGGATGAATTGACCATTGCCCTCTTTTTAGGTTTATTGGAACTGGATGATGCGTTACAACTGTTGCGTAGCAAGCGTCCGGAAACGGAGGTCGTTATTACCGGACGCTATGCACCGCAGGAGTTGATTGATATAGCCGATCTTGTCACCGAAATGCGGGAAGTAAAGCATTATTATAAACAAGGCGTATTGTCGCGTGACGGAATAGATCGTTAGCAAAGCTATCCCAACGATAGAATCAATAATTGTGCCGTCAGCACCCGCAGAAACATGGTAAGCGGATAGACTGTAGCATAACCTACGGCTGGTGCATCGCAGGAAGTGAGGTCATTGGAGTATGCCAGTGCCGGCGGGTTAGTGGTAGAGCCTGCCAGAACACCGATTAACGTGAAGTAATTCAGCTTGCAGTAATAACGTCCTACCAATCCCGTAATCAGAAGAGGCAGAATGGTGATGATAACTCCGTAACCCACCCATATATATCCTCCGCCATGAATGATGGTATCTACGAATCCTTCTCCTGCTCCCAGACCTACACAAGCGAGGAAAATGGAAATACCGATTTCACGGAGCATCAGGTTGGCACTTATGGTAGTGTAAGTAATCAACTTATATTTCGGTCCGAAACGGCTGATCAGAATAGAGACGATGAGCGGACCACCTGCCAGTCCCAGTTTCACCGGTTGGGGAATACCCGGGAAGGCAAAAGGAATACTACCCAGAATACAACCCAATGCGATACCTATAAAAATAGGAATCAGATTAGGGTGATTCAGGCGCTTCATTGAGTTACCCAGTACTTTCTCGGCATGGGCAACGGCAAGCTCGGTACCAACGATGGTGACACGGTCGCCCATTTGCAACTGCAGCTGCGGGCCGGCAACCAAGTCCACTCCCGAACGGTTGATGCGGGTAATGCTTGCTCCGAAGTTATTTCGTATTTTCAGTTGTGAGAGAGTCTTGCCGTTGAGTTCCGGTTTGGTTATCAGGATGCGGCGTGAGATGAGCTGTTTGTTCAGCTGTTCCCATTCCATTTTAATTTCCTTGCCGAAGAAGATGGTGATTGCTTCCACATCAATCGGTGTAGAGATGACTAGGATAATGTCTCCTACATGTATGACCGTTTCAGAGTTGACCAATTCTGTTTCTCCTCCTTCACGGTGTTTGATACGTGAAATGACGAACTTACGATTCAATGACGGACGAAGTTCTTTAATCTTGATACCGTCTACCGATTCGTTTCTTACCTCGATGGAGACAGGACGTACGGTAAGTTCCTGTAAATGTCCCAAGCCTACTTCCGCTTCTTTTTCTTCCTGTGCGGTATTGATGCGCAGAAGATATTTCAAGGCGAGCAATGACAGGATGATGCCTACGACACCCAGCGGATAGCTGACAGCATATCCCAATGCTATATCGGGGGCGTCTATACCGTTCAGGTCACTGTTGGCCTGCTGCGCAGCTCCCAGTCCGGGGGTGTTGGTGACGGCTCCGGACAAGATACCGACCATGGTGGTAATCGGAGTTCCGGTAGTAAAGTGGAGAATAACGGTGATTCCTACTCCCAATGCCACTACCAGCACAGCCAGCATATTCAGCGTGAAACCTCCTTTCTTGAAGGCCGAGAAAAATCCCGGTCCTACTTGCAGACCGATAGAGTATACAAACAGAATCAATCCGAACTCTTTCAGGAAGTGGAGCAGGTGCTCGTCCAGATTCATGTTGAAATGACCGAATACGATTCCGACAAAGAGTATCCAGGTGACTCCCAGAGATACTCCCCGCACTTTAATTTTTGCCAGGATGATTCCGAACGCTATGGTCAGCGACAGAATCAGCACGGAGTGTGCCACTCCGCCACCCCAAAGGTTGGGGTAACCTTCGAATAAATTTCTTAGAACTTCCATTTTGATTTTTATATTATATCATGATATTTTGTAGTGTTAAAAGTATCCCCGGAGAAATCACTTCTACAGGGATACGCACACATTGAGTATGACGACTTTGAGCCGTCTCTTTAGTTATTTGTAATAGAGAGAATCATTCACTTAAATTTCTTCCGTTGATGTCGGGCGGAACATAGTCTCTATTTTTGCTGATATTAATGATGTCAGCAATTTGCTTTGCATATTGTTTTTCCATAAACGGTTTGTTTACATTATTACTGTCTTTCTATCCCACGAGTAAAAACAGTTGTCAAGATACTGAATGGCAGGTCTTCTGACTGACTTCCTCCCTGATGCCTTCCCAACTTGGCATTATCATAACAAGTCAGTGGCTAAAGTAATTATCAAGAAGTTGAACGAAGCTTCACAGCAGCGGGACTGTCCGGGATTTCCACCCGGTTCCCTTTTAATTCAGACAGTTGATATGGCTATCTGAAACCAATTCACGGGCAAAGATAAGGAATTTATGGAGAAACCAGATGGATAGCATGTATTTATTTCATGTGGGGTCATTCCTGTTTGATACGCACCCGCATTTCTTTTGCGTCAAACGTAATTGATTCGTTACGGAATAGTCTTTCTATGTGGCCGCTGGCTATCATTTCAGAGGTGGAAAGGGTATATAATTGCGGATTATCAATTAGCATGATAGAGTCGCAAAGTGATAGGGCGATATCGAGGTCGTGTGTGGAGAACAGGATGCATTTGCCTTCTTCCTGTGCCAGTCTTTTCAGGAGCAGGCAGAGTTCGTAGCGGTTGGGCAGGTCCAGAAAAGCGGTTGGTTCGTCAAGCAGGATGACGGGGGTATCCTGTGCGAGGGCACGCGCTATCATGATTCGTTGGCACTCGCCGTCGGACATTTTATCCATTGTCTTTTCTGCGTAGTCGGTCATGCCGACCAGTCGCATGGCATTGTCCACCCGGCTTTGGTCTTCCGGTTGTAACTGTCCGATCCAGTTGGTGTAGGGGGCACGGCCCAATGCTACTACGTCTTTGCAACGCAGATTGGCGATGCGTACTTTATCGGTGGTTACAAAGCTGATGTTTCGTGCCAGCTTTTCCGGTTTCAAGGAGGTTATATTCTTTCCTTGCAGGATGATTTCTCCCGATTGAGGCTTTTCCAGTCCCATCATGGCACGGAGCAGGGTGCTCTTTCCTGTTCCGTTGCGTCCCAGCAGTGCAGCGAGTTGTCCGCCTGTGATCCGGGCGTTTACCGTTTTCAACAGCGTACGCTGTCCGTATCCTAGTGTCAGTTCTTTAAGCTCGATCATTTGATTATACGCAAGTTTTTAGCTATTACCCATAAAATAACCGGAACACCCAGCAGGGCAGTGATACAGTTGACCGGAAGCAGAAACTTCTTGGCGATGATGTCGCAGAGAAGCATACTGATGAATCCGGTCAGCATGGTGCCGGGGACGAGTATTCGGTGGTCGGCATTGTTAAACAGTAACCGGGTGACGTGCGGAACAGCCAGTCCGATGAAACCGACAGGGCCACAGAAGGCGGTGACCGTTCCTGTGAGCAGTGCGGTGGATATGAAAATAAAGGTACGCGAGCGCTTGATATTCATTCCCATGGTCTGCGCATAGTTCTCGCCGAGTAACAGCAGATTTAGTGGTTTGATGCAGGCTACGGAAATCAGCAGCCCCAGGCACAGCATCGGAATCATAATTCCTAGTTGAGTGGCTGTAATGTGGCTTAATGATCCCATTGACCAGAGCGTGAACATTTTCAGTTGTTCGGCAGAACTCAGGTATTGCAGTATCTGGATGATGGCACCTGCCACATATCCGATCATGACCCCCATAATCAGTACACCGAGAATATTTTTTACTTTCCGGCTGACAATGGCTACTCCCAATAAAATGGCAGCTGTTCCTACCCAGCCCGAGCCGACGATACCCAGCGATTGAAGGACCGGAAACTCCGTCCATCCGAGCAGCGGAGCTCCTAGTATAAAGAGTGCTACTCCCAATCCTGCACCGGAGCTAACTCCCAGCAGGTAAGGGTCCGCCAATGGATTCTGGAATACCGTTTGCATCTGCAGACCGCTAACGGAGAGCGCCACACCTATCAGTGCCGCTACCACTACCCGTATAAACCGGATGGAAAGGAGAATGTTGCGTGTCATTTCGTCGCATTCGCCTCCGGTGAGTACAGCCCATACTTTAGAGATGGGGATATACGTATCTCCGGTTGCCATATCTATCAGTAATAATAGTACGGCAACCATACTTAGCGTAATGAATAAGAGGGCGGTACGTTTGTGGGGCTGTTTCATTCCAGATGCCTGTAGTAATAGAGTGAGTCGGATACAAGTTCAGGGTGGAAAATATGAATCAGATCGCGCAGTACTATGTCGGGACGTACTACTGCCGATTCCCAGTACTCGTTACCACCGGTAGCGGTCAGTCGCAGATTGTTGTTGTATGCAGTCTTTTCGCGAACGGATTTCGCATCAGTGAATTTAGGATTGACGGCTTTCAGTTCATCCAGTGTAGAAGCCATGCCGACATTAATCCAGTAGTCAGCTTTTTGTATCAGTCCGTAGGCAGTTTCCAGTCCGATGGGGGCGGAGCTGTTGGAAGTGTTCTCCTTATATATATAGTCTGCTCCCGCGTCGTTTACCAGTTGTGCCATATAGCTTTTGGTGGAAGGCATTATCCAGCTATCGTTCCAGGGGGTATTGAACATTACGGTAGGGCGCTGCTCTACCGATGCCGTAAGGTCTTTCAATGTCTGATAGCGTTTCGGAATTTCGCTGAATATTTCGATTCCTTTTTCACGGCTGTCCGTCAGTTCGGACAGAGCAACCATCCATTCGGCTTTGCCGAGCGGTGATTCTTCCAGATATTCGCCTACATACATATAAGGTATAGAGAGTTCTTTCAGTTTGTCCGTTACAGCGGTTTGTGCGTCTCCGATGCCGTATAGCAATACAACGTCGGGTTTCAGGCCCAGCAATAGTTCATAATTCATTTCCGGACCCATGTCTTTAATGGAGTCTTTGTGCGCAATGATATACGGATTGGATACGTAGTCGATGCCCGATACGGCTACAATTCGGTCTGCCTGTCCCAGCGCGTCGAGCGCGATCTCTCCGCTCGTCTCGTAGCTGCTGCCGTTGTCGTCGACCTTGATGTGCATTCCGCTGCCCACCACCTCGTCGGACACCGCCGCACCGACGGAATTGTTGAATTCAGAGCCCTCTTCGTAATCCGGATCGTCGGGTTCAAACGCTGTGATGGTCACAAACACCGGCACGCCGGGCACGCCGAAGTCGTAATCATCGCCGGTCTCTGTCGCATAGCGCCTGCCGTCGAAGGGTTCGAGGGCGAAGAAGTATCCGACCCATTCGTCGTCCATGGTCTCCCGCGCTACGGCTTCGATACGCTCAGGCTTGTAAAGCGCAAAACTCACACCGAACACCACCGCGAGTGCCAGCGCAAAAGCGATCAGTCGTTTCATGCTGTTCCCTCCCCCCAGTTGACCTTGATGCTGATTGAGCAGAGCTTCCCGTCCTGATAGCGGAAGGTATCCAGATTTGAGTAAGCATACGGCGCACTGTCATTGCTGCGGCTGCAAATGTCGTATTCCGCCGTCTCGCCGTTCCAGTCCGTGCCATAGCTCGTGCCGATGAGATACGCCGCGCCGTCTACAGGCGTGATGGACTCGGGCAGCGCGTCGGGCGCGAACTCTTCGAGCTTCAAGAGATCGTCGTTTTCGTCCATGTGCGCGACGGTGAACTTCGTCGGCGTCGGGCGGGAGACGGCGGTGATGGCAACTCTGACCTTCACGCGCTCGGACTTGCCGCCGATCGTCTCGGTCTTATCGCTCGTGAGCGTGTGGGTCACGCTGACGCCGTCCGCGCCGGACATGCCCATGCTGTTGCCGCGCGTCAAATAAATGCGTCCATCCGACGTCTGGTAGATGGGATAAAGATTGAAAATCACTTGTCTGTCGCCGCAGGCGTAGACCTCGCCCGAGAGGTCGATGTCCGTCGTACGGACGCCGTT
>ENA-OPCO01000361-OPCO01000361.1-human-gut-metagenome-genome-assembly--contig:-NODE-361-length-33750-cov-3.912272_pt1 | contig 33750 bp, 49 predicted proteins | sample MGYA00241562_ERZ501475 | MGnify/ENA primary metagenome ERZ501475 (study PRJEB25962, sample SAMEA2042627) | human gut metagenome | biome: human gut; feature: human-associated habitat; material: faeces... | reverse complement strand
ATGTTCTCAATAAAAGACGCAGTACGCAAAACAGTTGTCGCAGTATCTTTAGCAGTAACAATCTAAATAAAGATAGCTGTCAAGAGTTTATCATAAAGGCATAATAATTACCTTGAATGTGAATTATTACTTCTGGGATTAATATATATAGGTAAATTTATTTATTGTCCTTGACAACTGTTATACTTACGTGTTATAATATAGATAGGAGCTAGCATATGTTTAATGCAATGAATACTGACTTTTTTAATACATCTAATGGGCAAAATATAGAATTGTATAGAGAGGACATCATTGAGAGATTGGAATCCCTTGATATGGAACTTTGTTTAAAGTATGATAATTCTCTACGTGCATCAGTTATAATAGTCGGTGGTAGTGCATTAATTCTTATGAATATGCTAACAAGATATTCATATGATATTGACACACTAGCTTGCTCAGAAGAGATACATGAGTTTATGGATAAATATAATATGAATAGCGATGTAGTGGCATATCTTGATTGCTTTCCGGAGGATTATAAATCAAGGCTTAAAAGAATTCCAACGTCGTGTATTATCCTACAGGTATTTACACCATCGCTAGAAGATATTGTTATATCCAAACTGGCTTCTCCACGCTCTAAAGACGATTTAGATATTCATAGTCCGGCAATCCTCAATAGTGTTGATTTAAATTTGCTTGAAGAGCTTGTTAATAATGGTACGGTACAGGAAGGGTTTCTTAGCGATAGAGCACGACGCAATTTCGAAATCGATTATTCTAAGTATTTAGAAGATGTTAGGAGGTATAGGAATGAATCTTGAAACTTTCTTAAAAAATTATATTAATGAACTCCTCGATGGTTCTAATTTTTCATTAGAATATGCTTATTCCCAGATTCCTCGGGTTCCTCGTTTACGCCCTCCCGTTATGCTATTGTTATCAATAGCACGTAACAGCATTCCTTTCCCTTTAGCAGAAGAAGATAAAATGGAGCTCGTTAATTTTAATCCAACATTGCCAGAATATAGTAAGCTATTAAATAGCTATCATTATTATTCAACAAAAGACACACAAAGGACGCTACTTTTACAAAGCATGAAACGTGCTGTAAGAACGCAGATGAGATTGAAGAATGTGACTGCTTCTCAGGTAGCTACCTTGATTAAGGTAGATCATTCTATGAAGTATTTTACTATGCAAGAATATAATCGAGCACTGTATATACTCAAATCCATGTAGCAATTGAATTACATTAAGCTCTTATGTACAGAATGCCATAAGAGCTTATTTTTATGCGTGTAACCATGATAAATTTAACATGCTCACAACCACACAATTAAAAGTAAAGGATATACTTTACAAATCAAAAATAATATGCTATAATAACATCAGACAAAGGAGGAACAAGATATGTTCTCAATAAAAGACGCAGTACGCAAAACAGTTGTCGCAGTATCTTTAGCAGCTTTGACAACCAGCTTCTTCGCGGGATGCTCACAGCAACCCACCGTATCGGATGTAGATCTCTACCCACCATCAATCACCACAGAGGTCTCAACACCTTATACAGAAGAACTGACAGATGACATCAACCCAGGAATCAACGATGAAACCCACGACGCCAACACATTCTCCATCAAGTACAAGTACTGGTATGACAATCCAGATGTCAAGGAAACCCAGGATAAAGCTTTAGCAGAAGCAGACCCAGGCGGAGACAACCCTAATGGTGAAACCTTCCTAGGTATCCCTGGTCTCCCACTTTATACAGACCCATCAGGCAACCAGTACATCATCTCCGGACGTACAGTATGCTACTTAGCAGATGGTAAACTAGCCTCCAAGGACATGTACAACCTTCTGCGCAAGACAGGTACTGGTGAGCGTATCTACTACGGATTGACACAGACTGCAGAAGATATCTTAAGTACATTTCTCAAACGTTCAGCAGGTAAAGAGCAGCCAGCAACTTATGAGGACCGCAAGGCACAAGATACAGAAGCTACCCTTAATTCTGTCACATATGCTATTTATGTGAATAATATTGAAACAGGCATGACAACGACTCCAGATGGCAAGATCGAGGTGTCTTCTGTGCTGCCAGGTTATGGTGTTGCCAATTATGCTCCAGATGAACAGGCACTTTATCTTCATACAGCTGCAGTAAGTAATCTTAAGCTGGAATTCAAAACTGAAGCTGACACAATTACTATAGAATACTCAACAGGCGAGAAAGACGAAAACATCAGTACAAAGGAAATCATCTTAGCAGGGGATATGCTTAAGATGTCACCAGAAGCTGTTGAGCATTATCTAGGTTATGATATTGAAGTATACGATGACTTCATCAACATTGTAACAGATAATAAAGATATTATCACACCAGACAGTATCTTACCTGCTGAAGCAGAATCTTTAGCAGATTCAACACTTAATGATAAGGACACTACAAAGCCTATCGAGCAAACACACACTACAGAATCACAATCAGAACCTACTCACACCGAAGAACCAGTAACAGTTATCCAATCCGAACCCTCTACACCATCGTCAGCTAGTAAGAGCGATAATGACAAGATTCCCGGCAGCGATCTGACGTATGGACAGTTCAGAGAAATATATGGTTATGATGTACCAGACAATGCTTATGATATAACGGATAAAGGATACAAGGACACGCAAGGTGGTTTTACCTATTCACCAGCCGAAGCTGCCCGCTGGAACCAGACAGTCAAAGACATCATGGACGGCAAAAAAGACATTGACCTCAGTGAAGGCCTATCTGATGAGGAAATTGCTGATTTTATGTCAGAATGGTAAGACTCATAATTAAATATTTATAACGGACCTAAGCAACACAGCTTAGGTCCTTTCTTATACTTACAAAGAAAAGGAGATGATTTAAATGTCAGAAGATGCACAACCCATTGAACAAGAAGCACAAGCTCCGGCTCAAGTAGAAGAAACATCATTATTTGTTGATTCTGAAGCAGAAACATGGAAATTGATATGTGCAGATATTTTCTTTCCATTACAAATGTTTGACATCGAAAGTGTAGGAGATATGAGAAAGGAAAGAGCTATTTTACGCGATTATAACGATGTTGAAATAGTTGAAACATTGATTCCAAATGTTTATGGACGCATACATGAACGCATCCTACGCATGATATTAACTTCATTTGAACTATTATCATATAAAATTCCTGTAGCAGACTACACTGTTTATATCTTTGGAATTTCAAAAGCAATGGAACAGTTATTGTGTGCATTAATAAATGCCGGTCAGTTTCCAGAAACAGACGGAACAACTCTACATATGGATCAGGCTAATTTTTCAAAATTCTTTAGTTGGGATAATGAATTATGTTCAGTAGTTGTTAAGGAGATTTATCGTGGGCATACATCAGAAGCATTTGAAGGATATCTTTGTGAGTATTATGCTTATTTTAAATCTTATAGACATCGCTACTTTCATTCCAATAGATATTCATATGAGGACATTGCAACTTTGGATTCAATCGAAGATACTGAGTCAATTATTCGTTATATGTCAACATTCATTGACAGAATTTCAGAGTATATTTGATAAGGAGGTATTATAATCATGGAAGACATCTTTGCTAATCACTTTAAAGTTATAAAAATAGATCATCCCAAGTATGACTATTTAGTAGTCAGTAGCACTCCGTGCGATGCAACTAAATACATAAAATCTGAAGACTTTCCAAAGGTTAAGAATGGTACAATAGCTTTTGATTTGTTGCTCCATTGCGGTTTAAGAGATAGGAGATTTGCAACAATGGAAATACATAACGGCATATTGGATAAAGGAAGTTTAAAGCATTACTCACATTTAGATAATGCTCTGGAACAGGAGAGCATTAAGTTCTTTGCCATGCACACAAATCTTATTACACAGTTTCTTTTAACAGATAAAGAGCGAAATACTATGTTTCATCAGATAAGAGATTACTTCTGTGTCAATTATGTTTGAGATCTTTTCTATATCAAATATAATTACAGGAAAGGAGAATTCATACGAAACTATTTCAAAAGTTAACAGCACTAGTAACTGCAACACTTACAGCAGTATCAGGAAGCAGCAAAGGCAGCAATGGATAAACGCGAAGTCAAAGCTAAAGCAGACACCGGTCCTATCAGTGGCAACTTATCTACAGAAGAAGCTTGGGATTTTTTAATGATTGAATAGTTGATTAAGTAACAATAAAATATTCATGAAGCCCATCAAGCTTAGAAGCTTGATGGGTTTTCTTTATATCCAAATTTGAAAGGGGAAAATAACATGACAATAACATATGAAGAATTTCTTAAGAATCCAGAAAAGTATTTGAAAATAGCAGAAACAGATAAGATTCTACTTATAAACAAAGGACGTGTTTATGTGCATATGTACAATCCAAATGGAGAGAAACTCAAAGCAATGCGATCAACCTATGGGGTTATAAAAGGATGTGATCTAGATGATGAAGATCTTAATAGATAACAATGTAGCAATCGATATTCTAGCAGAACGCAATCCAGGGTTTGAAGAGGCTTCGGATATAATGGAGTATATTTGCTTAGGAGCTTGTAAAGCCATTAATTAAGTATCTGAACATTATACAAAGTCTTAGACAATTATTTAGTTCCTTTCTTTATGCCTAGAAAGGGGAATTTATTATGACATATTCTATTTTGGATATTGCGAATTGGTTTTTATCTAAAGAACCGATGACACATAAGAAACTTCAAAAGCTATGCTATTATACACAAGCATGGGGATTAGCACTTTATAATATTCGGATAATGGATACGAAGTTTAAAGCTGCTAGAAACTTAGTAAAGTTGATGGAAGAATGTAAAGCCGATATGGGAGACCTTAATAAATAATATCGCAATCGATGTATTAATGTCTCATTTCTTTTGAGTTAGTAAGAGCACCCATACTGAAGACTGAAAACGTGAAATAGATGCCAAGAGTTAAAATAAGGCTATAGCTTAATTACCTGTCTGATCGCCAAGCATTATGTACACCAACGACAATCTGACATCCAGGAAAAATAGCAACACAAATAATCTTCATTATAAGAGGCGTGGTTACAAACCACACAACTCCGCAGATAACCATAATTGCTACAAGTGCTAACGCAATCCACATGTTTTTTATAAGCCTCACCTCCAATCTGTTTTCAGTCTTCAGTATGGGTCCTACATTCAGTATATCACAGAATCAACAAAATGTCAAATATTCATTTTCACTAAGAAGAGAGGATCAGTACTAACTAGTCACAGCAAATTATCTTCAGGAGGTAAATATAGCATGAAAATTATTGGAGTCGTGAAACTTAATAATGCACTCGCAGACTATTTAGTAGTTGCCAATAGCTATGAAGATCCATTTGCCTATTTAAGAGAAGAGGGAGCTGACTTCCTTGAAAATGGAATGCTTGCATTTGATTTAACATTATTTAGAGGATATATGCCTAGACATTATGCTCTAGTGCGTGTAGAAGATCACAAACTGCTGTCCAATACCAGAATGATTTGTGATACTCTGGATAAAGCAACATTATATGCTGCGCATGATTATTTCAATGAGCACCAGGATATTGTCAAAAGATCTGTTATTCCAGAATCTATCAAACGAGCAGTTCTCAATGGTGACAATCTTCCTAAATAAATCCTTATCAAGAAAGGAGAATTCATACGAAAATGTTTAAAAAGCTAACCGCAATCATAAGCACAGCAATACTTACAGTAGCATCTTTAGCAGCATCAGTGAATGCAGATATACGTTTGGATACAGACAGTACACCATAACAAAGGATATACTTTACAAAATAATATGTTATAATAACATCAGATAAAGGAGGAACAATAAAAGACACCTTAAGAAAAACAATCACCGTAACATCAGCTTTAGCAGCAATTAATAACTAGCTTCTCACAGGTTGCTTACAGCAACCCCTCATATCAGATGTAGTTTTACATGGCTAATCCTAGTGAATTTATAAGGGCCCTTAAGTCACATACTTGAGGTCCTTTTCTTTATACCCAGAAAAGGAGTTGATACGTATAAACACAAATGAATTAACGCAAGAACAAGAAGCACAAGCTCAAGAAACCTCTTTCTTTATCAGTAATACAGACAGTAGGCAAAAGTATGCAAAAACTCTTCAAAATGCCTTAAATGCAGGAATGATTTTTCCTGAAGTGGAGATTAATTTTGATTCTTTAGAAGTTTACAGACTTGTTGATTATTCGGAGAAGCCTATTTTGTTATCACGTTGTCATTTTAATTCACAGGTTGAGGATGGTATGAATGTATCTGATCTAGAAGACTGCTGGAAATACTATAGCTGTTCATGCTTTAAGACATATAAGAAAGCAGCTAACTTAGCTAAAACTCCAAGACGTAGGGGTCACTTAACAGCAGTTGTAAAAGGAAGACTGTGTCCAGAAGGAGGAAGCTTGTATCAAGCAGATAGTAAGAATCATAGGCATTGGTTTTTGTATGCAGGATATGATCCATCAATTAATAATTTTAAGGAAGTGAATTGTATATGAAAAAGAGATTTATGCAGACTGATGAGTTGGGAACCTTGTGGTATGACTACGTTTTGATCGAGGATGTCATCCCAGAGTTCTTCATCGCCATAGACTCAAATCAAAACAGATACTTAGCTGTTTTAGCAGTAGAAGATTATACATATATTCTGACTAAAATTTCTCTAGCAGATGTTAGAGAACTTATACACGGTGCAATTTCTATGGCAGAGCCATTTCTTAAGTATCCTACTGTATATTGCCTGACGTGTCAAACACAGCCAGCAAGTATTACTATTCTCAAGTCTAAGACTCTATCTTCAGAACAGATACCAGCTGAGGATGCAATATTCGAGTGTGACGAGGATGACATTGCATACATTGACAAGCTTTCGACAGCTAGCAATATATCATCTATCCTGAGTAAGTTAAAGAGCTTTTGCAGTAAACAGCTTTGGGAGGAACATTATGCTTAATTATACAGACTATATTCTAAAATTTTTTCACTACGATACAAGCCCAGTGCTTCCAGATAATTTGAATATAGAATCAATTACTTGTAATTGTCGAGCTCATTTAACAGAAGACCACCGTATATTAGAAGAAATGATTACTGTTACCGCAGTTGCAGATAATCCTGGATATAAATTACATTTTGGACTTATAGGCATCTATGATAAGAATCTGATGAATGAGATTCCTGATGGTCTGAATGATAAAGTTATATACTTTATTGGAAATCAGTTATATATTCTTGCAAGCAATTTGATAGATGAAATGATACAGAAGAATCATATTTATTTTCCATACTTGGGGGATTCGCAGATAAAGCCGCAGTTTCAACTTGATAAATAAAATATAAAATGTATGCTATTATTTGTGAAGCTTGACCAGGCAAATTGTTAATGTAGATACAAACTCACTGAGCAATCATAAGCTTCGTACACTATTATTTCTATCAAAATTGTGCTATATCATTCCATCAAGAAAGGAGAATTCATACGAAAATATTTAAAAAACTAGCCATACTGACAACTGCAATATTCACAGCAACATCTTTAGCGGTGTCAGCATATGCGGATACACGTTGGGGTACGGGCAATGGCGCAGGCAGTACATCTATCCCATCACCAAGTAACCAGTTGTACAACATGACTACGACAAACGAGCTTTCATGGAAGATAGACCTGTATGTGTCAGCAAGTTCAAGCGGAAAAGTCAATCCTTTAACAGACGCTATAGGTTCAGCAGCACTTCCGTGGGTAGGCTCTGTGTTATATGATAATTGGTATAACACCTGGGAAGGTGGTCAGGTTTATGTTCAGACCAACTACACCAACAATAGGACAGGTCTTATATCAGAAACACTAACACCTATCACATTAGGCGGTTATACATCAGGCTACAAAGTAGGTGCCAGTCTCCCCACCACATATGCACTGACAAAAGATAAGGGATATTATCCTATAAAAGACGGTTCTGGCAAAGGATCCGGAATGACAGTATATCACAGTACAGAAAGCTGCGGACTCCCAAGCGAAATGGAGAAGATCATATCCGCAAACTACAAAACCCTCGTCCAGGACAAAGTCGAAAGCAACGACTTCATGTCCAAAGTACTCGGTCACATCAACGAAGGACTCAAAAATTCTGGGTCCTCATTAGCAATTAAAGTGAAATCACTGGTGAAATCAAGTCCAGTTGTTGCAGCTAACATTAATGCATTAATTGCTTCTGGTGCAAGCACCGAGACAGTATTTAATGCACTCCTTCCTACATCCGCAGACTGCGTCGTAGAATGGGTCGCAGTAATTGTCCCAATGACAGCATGGTCAGAAACAAGTGGTGGTGGCAACTATGACTACTCATGTTGGGAAGTTAATAATGGATCAAACGGTATTGGTTTATTAGGTGGCAACGGAACATCAGGAATACGACTTGCTCTGGACTCCTTTTATTCAGCACAGTTAAACCATACTACCAAACAGATCTATGGAAACACAAAGCTTGCAAACTATTATGCTAAACATGTTACAATAACCGAATCAATGGCAAATGGCTATGCAAGTAGAGGTAAGTTACGCTATGGTATTTCAAACGGATATCAGTCAGCAGAAAAATACTATGAAAACCTTGCATCCTGTGCACATGATACACATGATTCAACTACCTATTGCGGAGTTTATACTTCTAAAGGTATTTCCACATGGTCAGATGACAACATGGCACTGTATGGCGGTATAACAGTATATAAGAGTGAGCAAAAGGACACAAAAGTTCCGGTCTACTATCACATCTACCCACAGAACTACTCAAATATCAGTAACCCTTCGTTACAATCCCCAGATGGCATTGAAATACGTCAAGAAGTAACTGATAACACTAATAAAACATTTACACCATCAACTGCATATGGTACAGTTGTCTCAACAGTAGCATTTGATGATTTAGCAGCAAAAAAATATGATCCTGATAAGCGTTACCTTAATGGTGCAGCTACAAATCGTATAGATCTAAAGGGAACTCAAGCCTCAACATCTCCACCAGCCGATGGTAATGTAACCGTCAATTTATCAAGTGGGGATAAAAAAGCTAAGAGTGTACATGTAAAGGTAATTACCTCAGCAAACATTCCTATTACTTATTATAAATATACTCTGAAAGTCTCAGAAGATGACATGCCATCTGGCATGAATCCAGATAATCTATCAGATTCCGATAAGTTGAAGATTTACGAGCAACTAGGTGGAGACAATAAGGCATCTTTAGCAGTGTCAACATCAGGCATTGACAGTAATAAGGACTATTATTACCCTGCAAGGACCTGCGACTCTAATATGCCTTCAGGTATTCCAGTATCCGAGTTCTCCTCTAAGCAGGCAATAACATCAGCAAACTATCCTTCACCAAGTACAACAGACATTGAAAGAATACCAACAGGCTCTGCAATGAGAGTGTTATTAAATAATGATAAACTAAAGATAAAGAGTCAGTCGGACATCTCATCTTTAGCAGTTAAGATAATTGATATTATTGTGACCAAGCCAGTTAAGGTCGAGAATAATGACCGTATCAAGACCTTTGATGTTACACAGTTTATTAATCAGACTGTGGGAGCTATTCAAGGATCACAGCATCTAAATCGATTATCTTCATATTCAGATGAGGCATTTCAATACAATGATCATTTCATGTTTGAGCCAAATTCCACTCACAGTAAGGTAAATGGAGCATGGTTGGTGTCTAATCCATTAAGCTTTTCTACGCATCAGAAAGTGAAAGCTACAAACTATCTTAGCAGTACGAAATCAACATGTACAATAAGCACCGGCTCGCACAGCTATACAGACCCTGAAGGTAAAACTCATACATGTTCTGGTTCATCTAGCACTGCTACACAGTATGAATGTCATTATGCAAAAGAAGATGTAAAAATAGCTTATGGTTTGAATGTTACTAAGGAGCAGCGCACAAAAGATAGTAATGGAAGCATTGCTCTGGAAACCTGGTATGACCCAAGTAAACTTGCTGGTTGGCGAAATTTTAACACAGTTGGTTTTACTATTCCAGAGAAGTACTACACTAATCCAGATGTTATTAAAATGTATGGGTCACAGAAAGATGATCGCGATACAAGCTATGACGGTGTATATCTCTTAGCAGATGTCAGCAAGAATATCAACGGGGCTAATAAATATTCTGTATTTGATGTTTTGTATCGAAATGGTGGAGAATATTATTTAAGATGGTTCAATGATTCACTACCAATAGGAGCACAGAGTGCCTCCTCAACATCAACTGATAAATACGAGGATTACTTACGGTCTATTGGAGATATGTCATTCAGATATACATCAGGCAGTCATCCGATTGATGGTGTTCAGTTTATTGCTCATAGAGATTTGCTTTCCGGTGATGAAGTTGCTACATCTTTAGCAGTATCTGGATACATGGCTAAGTACGCATCAAAATCCAGTACAGCAAGTTATCTTCAGTTCATGAAAGACTGCGGATTTGCATTTAAGGGCGTCTCTGGCATAGGTGGCAATCTTTCATGGGAGAACAATAACATCAATTATATTGGTCATGAGAACAGAACGATCTGGGTAGCCAATGCATCCAAATTATCTGATTTAGCAGCAACAAACACAGGCTCTACTAAGAACTCATATAATACTCACTACACAACAGGTAATGAGGATAAGTATAAAGTCCGCATGGGTCTAGGTGGTTTGTCTGGTGACACCATTAACATGTATACAACATACATAAAATCTAGTAATGCACTAAAAGATAATTCTTTGGATGATACAGCTAGAAGTGGCGATGCGTTAAGAGCAATTTACTATTACGCAGTTGAGTCAAAAGATTCTAATACTACAGTATGCAATAGCTATTGGAGTACTGCGTCACATTCTGTATCCTGTCATACTCATAGTAAAGGACCGTGTACGCACAGTCCTGCTCCACACAGTAGTGTTGATGTAAAACCAAAGTGGACATCTGTATCTAATAACATCTATGTATGTAAGAAAGACCAGAATCTAACAAATGGCGTCTATACATCACATGCCGTTTATAATAAAACGCAAAGTGATATGTTTACAGATATAGTTACATCACGTGAGATGTTCAAGATACCTTTAGCAGTTGAAGGAACAACTGCAGGTGCTTATGACGAAACCGGAAAGACAGGTATTTCCTATAACACGGATTTACTTAAGCTTGAAGGTGGTGTGCTAAAGTATAAAGAATCTGCAGAGCTCGATAAGAAGCTCCAAGAAGCTCAGAAGGCATTTGAAAAGACAACTTTCGAGATCAAGAGTGCAGAATATGCAACAGTAGGTAGTAAGACAGACCGCAAGAATGATCTCTTAGCAGAATACCGTTACACAGTTCCTACTCGTGCATATATATTCAACCCATCATTCTACATGCAGTACGATGATGACTTTGTTGACGTTAATAAGTCTGTTTGGATGCTTTCTAATCAGCCTAGAGAGATTAATTTCAAGAACATCTTGAGCATTCGTCTCCTTCAACCAAAGGATTCAGAAGGAAATACCAAAGATGGAGCAGCCGGAGGGTATCCAACTGTTATTGATTCTGCATGGTCAACAGACAAGGAAGATGTAACTATTCAGAGTGAGACAAAGCTGCCAGTTCTTAAGGCAGGTAACTCGTACACCACAGAAACAGCAGCTTCCAGTGGTACAATTACAGCTTATGTAATCCTTCAAGATCCAGAGTTCACAGGCAATCCTAATGACGCCCAGAATAACGAGCAAATCATTAAGGAGTATACAGCCGAGATGAACAAGATTCTTGAGGAGATGGGTGCAGTTGATGTAGCAAAGTACACCTCTCGTGATAATTCTGTCAAGGATAAGCTTGGCTTTGCAATGTACACAAACTTAACTAACGGTTCAAGTACAAATTCTCAATTCCAGGTTCATAACGGAAATGGTGAGCTTAATGAGAAGGAGCCAATGGTTATCACTCACAGTAAGCTAACCTTTAGCAGGACAACAGGTACGCAGGCCGACAAGCAGTCAAAGACAGCTAACGATCTGGACAACTGGAATTTCTATGCTCTTAAGGGTAATGACGTATACGCTTATATGAAGACAAATGACAAGAACCTTGTTGAAGGTTATGAGCAGTCGGGAACAGAGATTTCTGATACAACAGCTAATCGAAAGTTCCTTGGTAAGCAGGTCCTTGCACAGTCATCAAGTAGCGGACATATTAGCTCAACTCTTGCAGAAATTAACAAGAGGCTCACAGATATCATGGCAAATGGTCAGGATAAGAACAGAAATATCATAAGCTTCAGTGATCCTTACCTTAACAGTACTGATGGTACTGACTTGCGTTGGTATACAGAGGACTATGAAGGTTTTATTGTTGCTGTCTACAATATTGATTTTACCTTAGCAGGTGACAATAAGGACATTAACAATAAAAAGGATAGTACTGCAGGAATAATCACAGATTTCTCAGCAGCTTATCGTCATGAATCTGATTGGCGCACTGCAACTAATGATAATGCAGCTGATCTTGTAACTCCAACATACAGCAATATTGTTGAGAATACTTATGTTCACAATAGTAATGTGGATTTGGATAAGACTGGTGCTCTCACTTTACTGACAACAGGCAAAAAGGATGGAGATGCACAAGAAGTCCTTAAGAATTGGTCAAAAGCTTTAGCAGGCAAGAAGATTGACTATGAACCTAAGATTTATGGTGCAGGTCTTGAGCTTGCTAATGTACCAATTCACTTTGGCTCAACTGTAGAGGGAACAGGTATGATAGGAAATGACAATTCTCGTTTGTCATTCTACTATCAACCAACCTACTTCAATGTTCGTGGCAGCGTCTACGATACAACTCATTAATTTTATTTATGAGGCATGTTTAACAGCATGCCTCTTTATCATTGATTAGACGTAAATTCGTAAAATCAATGTCCAAACACTTGATATATTTACAGCTTTATGATATAATAGGAGGTAGCATGGGCGAGTATACAAACTTGTTTGCAAAGATCCAGCAGGAGGCTAAATTAGACATGGATTTAACAGACCTTGTTCCTTTTGGTACTGAAGGATCAGGAAATCAAATAAAGATAGCCACAATTATGCAGAAAATCATATGGTAGAACAATGGTAGACTATCTTTGGATCAAGTGGGGTGAAAATAGTACTCTTACTTGAAAAGACATTGGTTTACGCAAATAATCTAGGAGGCAGTAGCTATGAGCAGTATGTCTTATTTCGATATCGCAATGCGTTCATATTCAAATATAGATAAACAATTCCATTTAGCAGAAGAAATGGGCTGGTATAATCTGTTTGCTGCAGAGTGTGCACAGATAATTGAAAAGATGCTTAAAGGAATTTTAAGTATCTCCAAATTACCTGAGAACACCTCACCACATATTTTTGATATTCACTCACTGCAGGTGCTTACACGTACTTTGCACAGTATCTACCCTAATACGATTAATGCACAAAACGCATCCTGGCTAAGCGATTACTATTTTGATACAAAATATCCTGGAGATAACTTTGTCGAAGTGTCTAAGTATGATGCAGAGCAAATTTTAAGCATCACAAAAGATTTAGCAGAGAATCTTATAGCCCTATACAACAGTATCAATAATACAAAAACAAACTTCTTTGGAGGTTAGTAGTGAAACTTTGCTATGATTTAGTTGCAAATAGTACAATGCCCAATAGATTCAAAATCGCATTGCGAGAATGTTTGCAGTTTATCGAAGAACATGCACCACAAGGTCTGTCACAGGTCTTGCTGTTTGGGAGTCTTGCTCGTAGCAGTATAACAATGAAAAGCGACATAGATCTTTGCCTTGTATTTGAAGATAATGTTGAGATGGCTTCTCGAGAAATGAGGACTTTCCGTGGGATGCTTCGTGGAGCATCTTTAGTAGTTGATATAGACGTAGTTACTTGTACTATATCACAGCTTGAGTCAAACTCTTGCCTTCTCTATCAGGAAATAAACCGTGATAAGATTGCGCTTTCGGTGTAAGGAGAATTATCATATTATATGTTTATCTTGGAATTAGTTACAATTTATATGAATGAGATTTATACATTGGAAGGTAAAGGTGCAGACCATTGGCTTAAACCTATACAATATGGAGGACATCATGAGTAATTTGTGTTTATCATGCTCACATTATAACAAGACACTATGCACGTGTTCAGCAGGTAAGTCGATGTTTGAAGCATCAACTACAGGGGTATGCACAGCTTACTTAACAAAGAAATATCGGTATACATTCAAGCGCGATGTCTATACCAGGTTAGAGGAAGCCATTGCAGCAAATGAAGTGACGTTCGTTTTAGGTCCGCGTAAAAGTGGCAAAACAGTTTGTTTACACCAGTATGAGCACGAGCATAACAATGTAGTTTATGTGGATATCAAGAAACAGAAGGACAGAAAGGTAATTGTTCAGCAAATCAAGTCAAAGATTCTAAATAACATTGATGAAGTGATTCTGGTTGACGAGTGCACATATTTTGATAGCCCTGCAGAGGACATACAGGATATTATCACATGCTTTGATGAAATAGCATCTGTTACTAAAGTTGTGTTCTCTGGAAGTCAGTCTGTAGCTTTAGAAGTATGGGCAAATCGCTCATTTGCAGGAAATACCGGGATTGTTCGAATTGATTTTCTGAGTTATGCGGAATGGCTGAGATATAAATCTTTAGCAGTCTCTGAAGATTCATATCTTGATTTTATCATGCATGTAGATTCATTTTATGACTTCAAGTCTTGTGAGGCATATTTACGCGGTTGCTTGAATGAAACAGTAATTTCAAATAGTAAATCATTAGATATAATTCCACATAATGAGTGCGACCTTTTGACAGCAGATATTCTTATGCTATTGCTTTATGCTATTATGTTTTCAAAACACAATCATACCGCCTATGCTTGTTTTTCGGATGCCAATAGACTTAATATTGACGTTAGCAGAAACACAGACACTGATTTGAGCTCAAAGATTCAGGATTTGTTTTCTAAGCTTGAATTGAACTATAGTTTGTTCACAACATTGCAGGCTGCAACGATCAGACAGGCAATTGTTTTTCTATACAAGTGCGGTCTGATACAGGTAACAAAGGTTGTATCCTCGTTAGATGACTATACTGATCCTATGGCAGAGTTCTTTTATGATTATAATCCATTGAATAAAAATACTTTGTTCAAGGATTACAATTTTACTATCAGACATCCTATGTTTTATATAGCAGTTATAAAGTCTTTAGATCTGCCTGAGGAAATAGTAGTTGAGGATAGAGGCTTATTGGGTTCCTTAGTAGAATATCATATAAAGGGTTTGCTTTCAGATAGATTTTGCATTGAATATCATGACGAGTATGATAATGAAATTGATTGCATAGATCTTAAACGTAGATTAGCTATTGAATCAACAGTATCCGATAAGCATTCCGTAAAAGCTTTGTTTGATTTTAAGGAGCCTGGCTTTCACAAAATATTAACAACACGTACGAAAGAGACTCCACTTGAGGACATCGAACGAATCCCATACTACAAACTGCTTTATAGCTTATCTGCAGGCAGCTCTGTCTTGGGGGATTAATGTAAGGAGTATCATTATGCTATATGTTTATCTTGGAACACATGCGGATAGTATTCACTATGTGTCTGATTATTTCAATGCAATGTATGAACCTGAATGGCTGAATAATGACTTTGCCAGAAGAGCAATACATGAAGTCGATAAATCTGAATATGTAAATGGAGATTACATTAAGGATTATCAGGGCATAGGAATGTCTGCTAGAGGACTATCTACAGGATGTAAGGCATTGATTCTCTTGTACAATGAGCCAGAGCATGAGATATGCGGAGAACGTTTAGGGGATAATTGTTTTCCACTGTTACTCTCTTTAGCAGAGAAACAAGATATTCATATAACACTATCTCATCTTCCTATTTTGCATGAACCATTTAGGATGGTGATAACTAATTCTAATAAGCTTGTGACAACTATGAAAGAGTTTGCAACAGAGATGGTTAGCTGTAGCACAAAGGGGTTGATAAAGTATGCTGAGCATATCAATTAAGTCTAAACACTTTAATTGTAGTTTTGATTTGCGTAAAAAGATAACTGTAATCCAGGGGTTTAGTGGTACCGGAAAAACAAGATTATGCGAAGCTTTAGCAGATACAAGTGGTGCTTACACAGTAACAATCAGTGACTCTTCTTATGTCCCACTGCAGGTGCCAAATAGAGAATGGTATGCATTCATAGATGATAATATTACATCAGAAAGAAAGCGGATATTTATTCTCGATGATGTTAGTTATGTGGCTACTAAGGAATTTTCTGAAATCTTTAGCAGAGAGAAGTATAGCTTTTTTATTCTTATTACAAGGCATAGCTCATTAAATTCTTGGAATCAGCTACCATTTTGTATGAATGAGATTTATACATTGGAAGGTAAAGGTGCAGACCATTGGCTCAAACCAGTATTCTCAGCAGAAGCTAATTTGACATCTCACAGTATGTATATTACGGTTACAGAGGATTCAAATTCAGGGTATCAGTATTTTAAAACTCTGATGCCACAAACTTTTTCTTTAGAGGGTAGAGATAATATTGAGCAAGAACTAGGTAAATATGGCTCAAATATATTGCTCTTAGTAGATCAAGCAGCAATGGGAGCAAAATGTTCAATCCTACATGCATTAGCTATACAGAATTCTCAAGTAATATACCTGCCTCGCAACTATTTTTCATTCGAATATATGCTGTCTCAGAGTAACTTACTGTCTGGCTTGATTCCTATAGTCACAAATGAGATGATTTGTGCATATTCTTCTCATGAAAAGTTATACACAGCAATTCTTGAATCTATTACAAAAGATGCGCCATATAGATATGGAAAATCAAAATTAAACACATGCTACACTGAAGATTGCTGCAGAAAGAACCAAGGTAAAACACAATGCAAAAGAGGACTTCAAGGTAAAAAGTCAGAGAAATTATTTAGTAATACAAGCTGGGAACAACTAATTAGACTTTTGAAGTTCGAGCATTCAGAGGTTTTATGCTTTTCATTTAACAATGGCGATAGGGCATATTCAGACGGAGAATCATCCTACTTTGCATAAAGCACTATAAACCGACACAATTTGTTAATCAAATAACCTTTAGCAGGGAGTTATTTTTCATAGCTCCCTGTTATATTTGCACAAATTTCATTCATATTATAATAAAGGGCTTGACATTGATGAAAGGACGGTGTATAATGTCATTTGAGGTGATTAAATTGACAAACGAATGGTCATTAGCTACATTTGCATATATTAGATGTAATAATAATCAGTTAGATGTCTTTTGCACATATCTTCAGTATTGCTTTTCAAAGCTGAGAAAGCCCATCTTCAATATTGAGGAATTGCTGAATTCACTTGAGCAGTGCTTCTCTTTAAGAATGCCAAATACACTTTGTGAATCTTGTTTAAACCTATTATCTCGTCAGGGTATTGTGGAATTTACAGATAAGACAATTAAGGTCTTAAAATATGAAATTGACCCTGTTGAATTTGACGCAAGAATTGACACTTTACTCAAAGAAGAAAGAGCAATTGTTAATGCCTTAATTTCTTATGCCTTAGAGCAGGGAAGACATTTTACATATGATGAGGCTCGTCATGCATTAGCGTCATTTTTGATTAGGGATAATAAAGCACTAGATATCTTTCTGGATGATACATCAGATCTAGCAAGCACTAGCGCTACAGATTTAGCAGTATCAGATTCTACGTACGTAGGCATGTTTGTGTGTGATCTTTTATCAAAGAAGGATGATGAAAGGGCGAGTGAATTACTTACCTATCTTATCCGAATGGTTGAAGGTATAATGATCTATATTGCAGTTTGTAACACTAGGTCAGATAGTACTAATTTACGTAATGTAAAAATTTTCTTGGATACTAAGCTGATTTTGAGGTGTTTAGGGTTAACTGACAAATATAACAAAGAATCTGTCATGCAATTACTGGATCTTATCAAGCAGTGCAAAGGTACTGTATGTATATATGATCTGACTTTGGAGGAAGTAAAGTCAGCAATATCTGGTGCGCAATATGCATTGCTGAATCATTTAGTAGTTGATGATCGAGAACTTGGTAGCTTCTGCCGTACGCAGAGTATGCCGTGTGCTACACTTGATTGGACATTATCAAATATTGAAACAATGTTACAGAAGCTTGGAATATTTATACAGAGTGCTGAGGAAAGTACAGCATCTGAACTTGAGGTACCAGAAAAGGAATTTGCACAGTTTCTTGCTGACAACCATGTTAGTAAAAGCTCTCATGGAGTGGAAAATGATGCAGCTGTTATTAATTTTATCAGTAGAAAGCAAGGAACAGCCAAACGTCCTCAGATAAGGTTTATAACATCTAACACATCACTAGTCAAAAGAACACATGAATTCTTTAAGGCTAAAGATATTCGATATCCAGCAGTGCAAGCAGAAGCACAGTTATTGTTTACACTGTGGTTACCTAAATCTTCAGGATCTAGCAATCTGCCAGAACTTGTTTTAGCACGTAATGCATATGTTGCTAAGCAACCTAATTTTGAGCTCAAAGAACGAATGCGTCAGTTGATGCAGGATTTAGCTAGACTCTACAATAAGGACTTAGTCTATCAATTTGAAGAAACTGAGCTTTTTGAAAAGTATATTATCAAACAGTGTCATGGAGATTTGTCTACTGTAACTGCGCAAACTTTATTTGAACAGCTTCAGAACTCAGAGAGACAGACAGTATTGGCTGAAGAAGCAAGTGCAAAAGCTGCTATAGCGATTGCAGATAGCAAGTACAGTATATCAGAATATAAGAAAACTATCGAAGAGCAAGCAGCATTATTAGATGATAAGACTTATGCACTTACAAGTGAGAGCGATTTATTATCTGATGAGATTGTCTGCAATACATTATCTAAGCTTCCTTTGAAACTGTACAGATTTTTGCTTGCTTGCATTAAGAAGGCTCCGGTTTCCATGTCTCTAGTAGCAGCAATAGCAAGTTTGACAATTGGAGCTTATTTCACAAGTGTTGGATACATTATTGCGGCTATTTTCATACTCATTACATTAGGTTTAGCATTTTTATGCACAAAGATGCCTACAATGACACTTGCTCTGTTTCATAAATGTGTTAAATACATTGAATCGAAGACAGTTCGTACATTTGAATGTTATGTGACAAAGTCATTCGGGCACAGGTTATCTGATCAGACATATAATCTTGCCAAACAGAAGCTTATGCGTGCATTATACGATAAAATCAAAGTATGCTGAGTCAAGATCTATAACATTCCAGCAGTCATAAGATGCAGAGACGCATCTAACTTTATAGGAGGAGCTTATGAACACAATACCATTCAATCTAACGTATATCTTTGATGGCGATTCTAAATCACGTCAGGAGATCTTTAGCAGGTTTAAAGAATTCATACTAAGTCAGAAAATTACAAAACATGGTACAATACGTGAAGATTATCATGTCTATGCAAATGACGATACATGCATATGTGCATCAATAGGTGTAATAACTCTGGATATTAGAAAAGTTGGGATAGGCTCCATAGTCATTTCACAGTATGATCGTATACACGAAAATGGATTGGAGAAACAGCACGGTAATGTAACAGTTAAAAAAGTAAATGATATTGCTGAAGGTCTGGCTGAACGTTTGGGGTATACTGCTGTGAGTCAGTGTACGAGAGGTGTACAGTATACATGTACATTTGTAAAGCCATACGAAGGTATCACAATATATTGACATTTCACAAAAAGTATAGTATACTGTATTTATAACAGTTTAACACTACCAGCTATAGATTGAGGCCTAACATGACAAACTACTTTAGCAGTGTGGAAATATTTCATATCCCTCAGACAGCGTTCTCTTCAAATCAACCAGATTCCTGTACTAGCGGTACCTTGCTGAAAACTGATTTCTATGCTGAAGATGGTAGGCATATTTATTTAAAATTGCCTCATCATGAAAAAGATAATTCTTGGGGTATGGAGAGCATACAGGAAATAGTATGCTCAAATCTCGGAAAGGCTTTGGGTCTTGATATTTTGGAATATTATCCTTGTCTTGTGGATTTAATGAATAATGAGTCAGCACACTTTGGCTGTTATTCTTTGGATTATAGACATGGAGCCGAGGCTTACTCAGCAAAGACAATTTGTACTGCTTTAGCAGGTAAATATTCAACATCATTACAAACTTTACAGGAGCTTGGTTTTGCAGAATATGCAGATAAAATTATGGTATTTGATTTTCTGATAGGAAATGTCGATAGACATGCAAACAATATTGAGTTTCTCATGCAGGATGACACATTGTTGCCAGCTACGATATTTGATAATGGAAAATCATTACTTGAGACTTTTGCACCTTATCCTAAGATGTGGGATAAAGACCAATTGACAAATAACTTCCTAACAGACGGACACACCGAAAGGACTTTTCAATGTGTGTCAGCACCTGTATGTTTATCTTCATTGTCGTCTATTCACTGGGAGGAAATATTCTCTGAGGTGAATGACTTTATCTCTCCAGAAGAAAAGAGAATGATTATTGACTTTGTGTCACATCAGTATACAACATTGCAGGAACGAGGATTAATCATAAATGACTGAACTATATGCATTTGTCAGTACAAAAACATGCCCAGGACAGATACCGGCATATCTTGAATATACTGAAACAGATAGGGTACATCTATTTCACATCTGGATAGACAAATCAATACCTTTAGCAGAACTTCATCCCAGGTTTAGGCTATGGGCGATGGGCGGAAAGTATGATTTTGATCATGAAGAGTCACTGGACATGATCAGATCCCGTGTTTATGAGCCAGGATATGAGGGAATAGATTTAGTGCTACATAGAGTTGGCATTAACCATTATGATGCATGGGAGATTTTCAAATCATACCATGGTAGGCATACTATGGACGATTTGGAAGTTAAGTTAATTAAAAGAACTGAATAAAGCAGGCTCCGGGCATTCGTGTTCGGAGCATTTCTTTAGTAGTTGAAACCTATTTGTTATAGAGCTTTAGCAGTTACATAAATACGCATAATATAATAGGGTGGATTAAAAGATTATTTGATTAAGCATGGGGTACCAAACACTATTCATGACGGTGCACTTAAGGTTATTGATGCGATTAAGTCTGAAAGAAAGACGATTTCTGCAAAGACAGTATGTCTTTATATCACCAAAAGTAAGAATGTTTGGATAGATATTGAGATCTATAGCATAGAGGTTTATTGCAGTCATGATTCTCAGAGCTATTTAGTAGGCACCCAGAAGCATTAAATATGTTAACTAATTATAAAGGGCAGGCGGGGTGCCTGCCATTATTTCTTTTAAAGGAGGTGATATACTCATGAATTTTTATACGCTTGTTTCAGACAACCTACCAGCCATTTCAATCTATAGCTCAAGTTATGATGAAATTTCTGCGTTGTCTAAAGAGTATACGAATATTGGCCGCAATTGTGTTATTGAGAACCTAGAACGTTCAGACATTGATTATGAATCACATTTAGCAGGTGTAGCTCATTGGGAATTATCTGTAAACGATCCAACATCTTATCTACTCGTTCTAGACAAGAAGTATCGCAATGTCGGTATACGTAACATCTTAGTAAGCATAACTAAGGATGCATCTGGATTCTCATATGTAGTATCAGAGCTTGGACATTTTAACTTATTCATTACAGATGGACTTGACAAGCATCGAACAGCTCAAGCAGGTTATCTTCATACAACAGATTTAGCAGTTGTTTGCGAGACGGTTGAGGATATAATTATACATAACCTCACGCAGCTTCGCACACAAGCAGACGCGCTACTTTTAAAAATCGAAGATGGCTCATTAGTATAATACTAATGAGCCATCTCATAGGGAAGTGTGGTTGGATGCCACGATTGCATAATAGTCGTTATGCAATCGTTTTGTCCGTACGGAACCAGCTTCGGGCAGTACAAGTATGTGGGATACTTCATCTACAGCTCTGTTCCGCCAATAGTATTATAGCATAACTTGTCAAAAAATGCAATAGGTTTTTGAAAAAATTTATGAAACTTGACAAAATGTCCGGGAGATGATATAATGTTAACTGTAAACATGTGTACTTCATATTTCCAATATGATCTAGCAGTTGAAATGACATTATCTAATAAACCTTCATCACGAACAAACTTTGATTTAGTGAATAATTATTCTTGGCAGATTTTAATGACTGCCAATCACAATCAAAAGCGTGGCAGCGTTTATAGAGTATCATATTATCAGTTTATTGACTTTATATCAAAGCCATGTGAGCTTGTTCCAAACTTCGCTGAGCTATTCCACATATTATGAATACTAATAAGACAGTGCACTCTTTCAAAGAATATGTATGGGAGGCTGTTGAACTTGTATGATTGGTTTTATTAATATTACGTTACAGACACCACAAATAGTCTATTTGTTTACTATTGAACGTAATCTGACAATTATTCGTGGAGATGGTGGTAGTGGTAAATCTTATTTGTGCGAGATAATTGAACAAGCTTCCCAAGGCATTGACGATGAGGGTGTCTAACAGTCAACAAATTATTTCGGAGGTCATTTAGCAGATGGAAAAACGGCATCAACATGATTGGCACAAAGCAATTTTGGATACAGGCAATCCTGCATTTCCTAAACTAATAAAGTATTGCTCAATTTGTCATAAGCAGAAAGAAGATGGTTTCCCGATAGAACGTCTACCAGGAGAAACAATGTACACTTTGCTTACATTAGAGCAGTTGGTCGCACAACATCCTGAACGAGAATTGATGCGTTAACGATAAAAATATTATGAACCCTAGGTGTTTATTAAAGCGCCTAGGGTTTCTTGTATATAAAGGAGGTTTATCTATTTGACTGTAACACTGATTTATGAAAATGGCAGTAAGATCACATATGGTGCCTTTAGCAGCTGTACAGAAAGATACTCTTTCGATGAAAAGTCACAAAAGCATTCTACAGACATTGATTTGGTCATCTCGGCATTGATTACAAATATGTCTGGAGATGCAAACGATATTTATGAGTGGCTTATACCTTATATGAAGTGCAATGACATTGTAGAAATACAGCTTAAGTATTTAAAGGATCTTAAAGTAAAGCACCATTCATTCACGACGTCAAATCTATCATCTTTAGCAGATATGAACATCCATGTCTTCTATTATAATCCGAATTGCATTGAGGATGCACGAGGTCTTCCTGTTAATGCTTTTGGAAGCCAGACAGATTCAGAGATTGTTATTGTTCATTGCGATGATTCCATAGAATATGCAGTTAAGCAAATTCTTAAGAATAAATATAAAAATGTGAGTCATGTAAGTTTTATTTTTAATCCAGAAAAATCAGCTGCAGCCTTAGCAGCAAAGACAACATCTTATTTTAATTGAGGAGGTTCCTATTATGAAGCGTATTGATATTTCAGCAAGCATGTCTAATTCATCAACTGTAACTAAAATTATGAATGAGCTACAGGACCAATTCCTGAGCAAGCTTGAAAATCATAACTTGAGAACAATTACTTGGTCAAGTATAGACCCAGCAGGTTTTGATCCTGATCTTCCAATAGAAGAGTATCATGATGCACCAGATTATGCTGCAATAGTCTTCGACACTGTTGGCTATGAAGTACATGGTGTAGAGGAAGCTCATGATTTCTTCAAGAAGATAACTCTTCCTTTTACAGAGTGGGCAATTCAGTCATCTCTAACAGCGAACACCGGCTCAAAGTATAGGAATGCAATTTCTCATCCATACATAAAGAATAAGTCTAAATATGCAGAGCATATGGAGAAGATAGACCATACTATTGCTATACCTAAGGTGGGTTATACAGGGCAGGCTCCTAGTAAGCAGCTTGCTACAGAAGAAGCACCTGCATCACAGACGTCTTACTTTGGTGTATGAAACGAGATGAGCTTTACAAGCAGATAGAAAAGGGAATTGCTACATGTACAACAAGTGAGCGATATCTAACATATTTAGCAGTTATGTCAAGGTTTCACAAGTATAGCTTTGCTAACACAATATGCATAGCATGTCAGGACCCAGCCGCTACACAAGTGGCTGGGTATCATACTTGGCAGACTAAATTTAAGAGACATGTGAAGAAAGGTGCAAAGGCAATTTATATTCTTGCTCCAATAAAGAAGAAAAATGAAGATGATGAGGAAGAGATTGTTGCATTTAAGGCTATGCCTGTATATGATGTACGATTTACAGCAGGCGCACCACTGCCAACGCTTGCAGATCCTTTAACTGAAAGTGTCAACTCCTTTAGCAGTGTCATAGCTAAGTTAAAGAGTATTGCAAAAATACCTATTGAGGAAGTACCAGAAAATTTTACAGCATTAGGATGTTATAGCAGCATTACTAACACAATAAGTATTCGTAAGGGTTTAGCAGAAGCACAGTATGTGAAAACACTTGTGCATGAAATAGCACATTCACGAATGCACAGTGAATCGACAGCCACGAAAGTTTCAAAAGAGGTAGAGGCAGAAAGCGTTGCTTATATTTTCTGTCAATATTTGAATATAGACACAAGTGCATATAGTTTTGAATATCTAACAGCTTGGTCAGGTGGCAATACAGAAATTCTCAGAGACTCTTTCGAGCGAATCTATTCAACTTTACAACAGTTGATCAAAGAATACGAGGAGGTTCTGTAATGGGCAAAGTTATTGCAGCAATACTTATTGTAATCCTACTCTTAGTAGGATTTTTTATTTTCATCCCAAATGTCTTTGGAGACTTAACTTTTCTATCTAAGGAACAGGTACATGAGATTGAAGAAGCTAGTCCACAGACACAAGAAACTAATCCGGAGGTAGAGATTATATGGCAACCGAAAGCGTAGCATGTCCCTGCACACAGGATTGCCCTGACAGGGCAGTACATTGTAGAATTAACTGTACAAGAGGCTATGACAAGTATGAAGCATTTAAAAGACAGCAATATGCAGACAGAGCTGCAGAGATAGCAGCTTACGATGCATTCAAGGCAGTACGTTATAGAAATGTTAGGAGAAATGCACGATGACAGCGCAAGAGATAATTATAGAACGTGTGCGAAGCGAGCTGAAGGCGTTCAGAACAGATACTTTAAGACATTCTCCTGATGTTGTGTATGAAAGAGCCTATACAATTGTCTGTATGGAAAGAGTTGAGCAAATCATTGAGAACATTATTGAGCCATTTAGCAGGACAGTATCTTCAGAGCGTCTTACAACTATTGCAAATACACATGATCTTCTTACTCAGCTGACAAATGCATGGAAAAACTATGACGTTGATGAAGACCTTGGTGAAGGGTTAGCAACATTTATTTGGTCAACATTAGAAAACTACAGATTTGCTCAGGAGACTTATCATTTTGTATAAGAGGTATTATCGTGTCAACATTTTTAACATCATCTTGGCTAACAACACATATCTCTGACTTTTGTCTTGCATACGGCATAGATGAAAAGCTGGTATGTCATTGTCTTGAGTGTACAGAGGATAGGGCGCAACAGATTCTTTTAGCAGAAGGAGTCAATACACTTGCTTTAGCAGAGTTTGAGAGAATCCATAGATTCTTTACATCTGTGCATACAGAACTCATCTCAGAAACTTTACCAGACTTAAACATGAAGTCATTTTCTTTCTATCCAGTATCTGTAGACTTAAAGTTAGGAGATTCCCGCGCAGTAGTCTACTGTACAGGTACTATATCTGCAAAGATTACAAATTCAAAGCAGCTAGCAAGCAGATTTGTACTTCTTTATAAGGAACAGAAGATTATTTTCTATGTTATCCAGGGATTATATCCTTGGATTTTTGTTGAAGGCAAGGACAAATATCTTCAGCAGGACTTAAATATCGCAAATCACACAAGAGCTGTCATTAAGATTGCATCTTCTGATAGTAAGACAGTAAATAGACGTGCCAAGCTAGTTGCAACATATTATAATCGTATAGCTTTAGCAGTTGAACAGATACAGAAGTTCTGTTGTGCAGAAAATAATATGCTGCATAAGCTTGAGGGCTCGTCATTGGAGCTACACAGAGTAACAAATTATCCAGAAACACATAAATCACCACGAGGACACATACGAAAAGCACATACGCGTATACTTCCAAGTGGTAAACGAATATTAATTCGTGAAACAGTAGTAGCTGGGAGCAAGTAACATGAGCATTTAGGGCAGGAACATATCTTCCTGCCCATATTTCGTTTAGGAGTATGAAGTCATGCCTTTAGCAGATGAAATGAGACCTACATCACTTTTTGGTGTAGTTGGCCAAAAGCATATTCTTGGATTACATAGACCTTTGACAAGGATTGTGGAATCCGGAAGAATTCCGAATATGATATTCTATGGACCTCCTGGTGTTGGAAAAACAACAGTGGCAAAGATAATTGCGGCAACAAGCAATAAGGAGTTCTATGAACTTAATGCAACAACAATAGGAACTGCAGATATAAAATCTGTTTTAGCAGAGTGTAAAGTTCCAAAGTCCATGTCTGGGGTGCTGTTATATCTTGATGAGATTCAATACCTGAATAAAAAGCAGCAGCAAACTCTCCTCGAGTCGCTTGAGAATGGTTCATTGACAATGATTGCATCAACAACAGATAATCCTTACTTTTGTATATACAAAGCTGTGCTCTCACGTTGCACTGTATTTGAATTTAAGGACATTACTGCAGATGACCTAAAACCTTTAGCTATGCGGGCATTCGAATACATGCAGAGTACCTTGAATATAAAGTTATCCGTAGATAGCGATGCCCTACAGTACATCTGCTCAAAGTGTGGCGGGGATGCACGCAAGTGTCTTAATGCAGTTGAGTTAGCATCTTTAGCAGCTGATGAGCAGGGTAATGTTACACTTGATACAGTCAAAACAGTAACACAGAGCAGTTCTTCGGGATGTGATAAAGATGGCGATGATCACTTTGATGTATTATCAGCATTTCAGAAGTCAATAAGAGGTTCTGACCCGGATGCAGCCTTACATTATGCCGCAAGATTGTTAGCAATGAATGATTTATCTTCATTATGTCGAAGGCTACTCGTTACTGCAGCCGAGGATGTAGGTTTAGCATATCCACAAGCAATAAGTATAACAAAGTCATGTGTAGATGCGGCTTTACAGCTTGGTATGCCTGAAGCACGTATCCCTTTAGCAGAAGCAGTAATACTTCTTGCAACATCTCCAAAGTCAAATTCAGCAGAAAGTGCTATTGATGCTGCAATGAAAGATGTGGCATCAGACAAAATTGACGAAGTTCCGCGTCACCTACAGAACACACACTGTGATGGCATAGGTAATGAGGTTTTTGGTCAGAATTATCTGTATCCACATAATTACCAGAATCATTGGATAAAGCAACAGTATCTACCTAATACTTTAGCAGATAGAAAATACTATAAGTATGGAGATAATAAATTTGAGCAGGCAAGTCAAGCATATTGGAATAAGATTAAAGGAGAATAAGATTAATGATTTATTATATTCATGCAAAGAGCTCTGATGAGATATTCGAACTCGGGGCAATTTATGGACTGCTTCACGCTTGGAATCTAAGCAAGCTTACAGCAGACTCTGAATATTGGAGAAAAGGTGACATTACACGAGAACAGGAGCTAGAGCTGCTCGAAATGCCAATGGAAGAGCGAATCAAATTTGACAGCATTAAGGTTAGCAATCTTGATGTTGCTACTACTTTAGATAGCACTGTAATATGCTTTGAATCTGATGCAACACAGGAACAGATACAGGAGTTCATAGATACACTAGTAGATTATTATGATATATATTACGGAGATTTAAAAGTGGAGGTATAAGTATGGCTGATTATGACAAGTCTTTTAATGATGCTCTAATCAATTTGTACAGAGCAATGTACCATGTATCAGAAGATAAGGATAATTTTCATTCTACAGTTATAACGACAGCATATAGCTTTTTAAATTCAATTCCGCATTTGGATGATCTTACACGAAATATTTGGGCTGATGAACTCATAAAGCCGCTTGACTCTGTAATTGATCTATATGATGATCAGATATCTGATGATAATGTTTGCATCACTGATGAGCAGCATAAGGTCTTAGCAGTACTGTGTGATTATGCAGACTCTCTGATTGCTGTTCATACGGATAAAGAGGTATTAACAATGCTAAAGTTGAGATACTTCATGTCTTATATTTGTGAACTTACATATAAGTTCACACCTAAACATTCAACTACGCATTACTTTTGAGAAAGGCAGACTACTAGCATGACTAATTCAGAGAAGTGCTTAACTTTGGTGCAGGTTATGACCAATATCGCAAGCTCAGCTTTAGCAGGTTCAGAAAATATTATTGCTAATATATGTTCACAGGTAAACGATGAGACATATTATGCTAAGTTACATGATTTTTATGGAGAACGGATTGAAGCTAAATTACTTTTCATTAAGCAGCTTAAAAATTGGCTGAGAGAAATTGAAGAACTTGATTTTTACAGTGACATTCAGTATTGGGTTAATTCCATGTTGGACATACCTGTAGTCTCTTATCATGTATTGTATCCTGATAAAGGATTGACAGCTGCTCAAAGAAGCAGCGCTGTTGACTTTATTCGGAAAATGATTGAACTAGTTCAAGAAACATATACAGACCGTGTAAAAGACTGCGAACTACTAAAAGATACTGATTCTCACTTTGCAAGTATAGAAAATCTATTGTATATGATTATGAAGTACACAATAGATATGCTTACAAGTCTCAAAGGTATTTTAGCAGATAATAAGACGGCAGAAACAAGCTATTTTGATGAGGATAAGTACACATGCTAACAGGAAAAACAGTAGATATAATAAAGACTTGTCAGGGTCAAATAGACATGCCAGATAGTTTGTATGACGAGGATATCTTGGACTAGGTGATTTTCTACTTGCAGCAGTATTACAAAAGGCATCTTACATATCAAGAAATAGATTGTATTATGTTTAATGCTCTATGTGATTATCTGAATATTGTTGAAAGACCTGGTGATATATTGCAAGAGTTAAGAGGAATGAGAAATAATGTTCATCCTAGCTGTGCAAGCAAAATAGCATGGTTTTTGCAAAGGAGAATATACCGGAACTTGATAAGATATCTCCAAATAAAGTGAATAACATCAGATATTTAGCAGTCGAGGACGACTGCCAGAGAAACTTTAAAAACGTTTCAATCTCGAAAGGAGAATTCACATGATCACCAACAAAACCTCTCGCTATTTCATCGTATCCGGACACAGGTTCACGCCCGATCCCAACAAACCATATGCTTGTCTCGGATGGCACAAGTTATTTGTCGTTCAGACTGAAGACGACGGGCTCGTTCACATAAGAGATATCATGGATAATGATGTCATAGAGCCTGTACACTGCATCGATGAGATATACGATCTTTGCCATATCAACAAGCATGAACTCATAGAGCTACCGAACCATCAGTTTAATCATCTGTACATGCTCTGTAAAATGCTTGAACTAATGAACAATGTTACCGAACTGGCTATTGGCAATGAAGCAGTGTATTTCGATAACTTCAAAAATGACGATACCTTTTTCGGCTGTCTTACAAGACGGCTTGGAACAGATGCCCTCATTGATGGTATGTGGAGTGATACGGTTGCACTTCGTAAAAAGGCTGTGATAGCATATCATCGTGAAGCATGTGCCACTATTGCGCTCTATACGTATCCTGAACGAAACTTGAGAAAATTAGCTAATACAATATGAAAATAAGTGCCAACGCAAACAAATCTATTCCTTGCGGCGCACTGTACATATGCCTCTATAAGGCGTATGGCGATGAGTGTAAAGCAATTATTAGCAAAATAACTTAGGAATTACAGGAGGATAAATAATGAATGCAAAGTATTACATTTCTAAAAATAGAGTGGAAAGATTTTGTGTGTCAGACTGTTTAACAGAACCTGTGCATGTTATATTTTATCTAGAGGATGATGTTGTCCTTGATTCAGAGGACAAAGAAATATCTTTTGACCTAGAACTCGAAGATCCTGTAGAAATTACAGGGCAGCAGTATGTACATTTATATTGGATAGAGAACAAGTTGAATAATACTATTTTCTCCGAAATAGAAAAATGTAATCCTGATATATGTACTTTATCTATGATGAATGCGGAATACCAGGCAGAGCTCTTAGCAGTTTTGAACAATGATCCGTCTGATAGATATTATTTATCAACTAGATACTACAGATGCCGTGATGAAGATTATAACACAATATTTAACGGAGACTACATGCTTATACATAAGCATATAGATTTTCATTCCGTAACCTTTTATGACTGGTCTGAGCAGAAGCGAGATATAGACACAGAAAGTTTTGACAAGGATGTATCAGATGGTTGTCTCAGAGCTATTACAGAGGAACAATTTAAACATCTTGCTACAATACGTGGTCTGATAAAAAGAGTATACCCAATTACGGTTGCTGCTGAACCTGCGCTTACAAATAGATGTTCTACTCAAGGTGCTAAGACTTCTTTGAAAAGCTTAGCAGAACTGGCTAAGCAACAGATGACAATATTAGAGAACATGTACTCTCAGGAATGCGCAGCAATTCTCGAAACAGATTGCAAATCCAAATCCAAATCAGCTGAAACTAGCTACTTTAGCAGCTAGAAGGAGGTATTATGACTAAACCTATTGACAAGAGCAAGCTATCTATAAAAGGCGAAAAGGCGCGACGCGGAAGTCTAAACGTTATTACAAGTGTAGAATTAAAGGTGGTGCCGCAGGACGTCTAGTGGGGAGAACACGTGACACGCCCCTGTATAAATCATCTGCTAACAAAATCCTTGTGTTTGATTCGGACGGAAAGACCGGTGGCATTGTATTTAAGCGTTTGCCTGATGAACAGCCTATTTTCACTGAAAGGATGATAAAGAATGTCTTCGGCGACTGATGTCTGCAGATTATTTCCTTTATAGAAGACAACTAGGAGTGATGGGGGTAGCTATCGCACAGAGTATACTAGAGATTATGCGAGGGTATTATATTCACCAATTTGCTGAAATTCTTTAGTAGGTAAAGTCACAGCTTAATAATGTTAAGATGCACTATTTAGCAGTGACTTTATCTGCTATTTATTTTAGTTTTTGCAGCACAATGCTGTGAATTGATATGGTCATTTACATTGATAGTTTGGTTTCAATTTAATCTATAGGTTCACAGTATGTTTGCTAGGCAATTCAATGCTTAGGAGGCTTCTTTTATAATAGGAGGACTTACATTATGAAGAAAATGCCAACATTATTTATACGCGTGTTTTACGACCACAGTATCATTGATACGATCAACGAGGTTACACCGGGGTGCGAGTGGGTGCTTGCCGGCGAGGGTGTTGCAACTGAAAAAATTGACGGAACGTGTACCCTTTTCAAGGACAACAGACTCTGGAGACGCTATGACGCTAAGAAAGGGAAGCCTATTCCTGCAAATGCTGTCCCTTGTCAGCCTGCTGCTGACGCTGTGACAGGGCATCTTCCCTGCTGGCTCCCTGTTTCTGACTCGGACCAATCTGACAAATGGCACAGGCTCGCATTCGAGAACCAGATTGCTTCCGGCTACGTGTTTGAGGAGAACCAGACCTACGAACTCTGTGGTCCACATTTCCAGGCTAATCCATACGAGCTTGACCATGACCAGTTCTTCAAGCATGGCGAAAAGATTCTCGACAACGTGCCTAGAGATTATGACGGAATACGCAGATATCTTGAAACACACATGATCGAAGGAATCGTATTCCATCGCGGAAACGGAGATATGTGCAAGATTAAACGAAGTGATTTTGGTTTCACATGGAAAGTTAACAAAAGGCATTTAAATGCTGTAGCTAATAATGACAAATGTAAATCAGAAGAAACGAACCTATTTAGTAGTGAGGAGAGTCATGACTGAAACATATTATTTATCAGGTAAAGATTATACACACGTATACGCATTCGGTGCTTCTGCACGCGAGAGCTATAAGCTCATAAAGTGTGAGGAAGATGCAGAAGGTCATTTCACATTTTATGATTATACTCATACAGAACTTGTTCTTACTAAAAATGACTTTGATGCAGATATTGAGTTAGGTCTTCTACATAAGATTTCAGCTTCAACATGGATGCGGCTAAGAAATTTGTGTTGCATGATGGTTGACTCGTGTACTGTCAAAGCATCTTTAGCAGATTGCACTAGCGACACAACACGACGCATCATTCGTAATCTCAATATATCTCAGGAGCTCTGTCAGGCATATGAAGCTGAATGTAAAGCAGTTCTTTATCATCAGAGAAGAGTTGCATCCAATTATGAAAAGACACCTCAGGAAACAGAAATTGATGATTTGCGTAATCTTATAGATTCTGCTCTTATGAAGATGAGGACGACAGATAATTTGGAGCAGCTATCAGCTGTAAAGTCAGCATTGTCTAAGGGTATTACACAGTATACTAAGCTAAATGTAAGTCGTATAGTGCATATGGAGGGATAGAAGTGCATAAAGATATTGATATTGTGAGAGATATGATAGAAGGCAACCTGAATCGTATTGCAATTACAGATGATCAGGAAGAAATCGAATCATGCGCAGAATTCCTGTGCTCACAACTAGATGAATACTTTAAGCTGAATCAAGAAAGAATCACAAAGAAGGGAAATCATAGCTAATGTCTTTAACAGATAGCAGAAATATATCAGATGAAAGCAGCCATCACATTTACAAGAAAATATCTAGTCAGCTTACAAGCATCCCATCAGTTGGCTATTTCCTACTGAATTTTTCAAATTTACCGGATCCTGTGCCAATGCTGCAGCAGTGTAATTTGTTAATTCTGGCTACTGTATCATACACTTACATCTCAGGTTCAGAATCGCTTGATTTTTATAGGTGTCTTCCAAATTCATTCTGCAGAAGCAGTGATAATTTGATTTATTTTGTAAACAGTTACACACAAATCAAAGATAATCATCTGTGGTTTGAATGCCGCAAAAATAAAGACGATTTAATAATTGATTTGTCAGGTAATGTTATACACACTAATGTGTTCATTGATAACAAAGCTCAGGACTGCGTTGCAGCAAAAGAAACAGGCTTTTTCTTCTGAATATGATGTCTTTCAGTTATTCGCTTTCAACGTAGATAGAATATATAACAACACATTGTTTTAATTAAAAGGAGTCATCTAAGTGTCTTTAGCAGATGATATTTTTATTAAGAACTGCCAGGAAATCCTTACAACAGGATTTTCAGATGAAAACGAGCAGGTAAGACCTCATTGGCCTGACGGCACACCCGCTCACACGATAAAGAAATTCTGTATCGTGAACCGCTATGACATCCAGAAGGAGTTTCCGATAATGACTCTACGTAAAATAAATTACAAGGCAGCATTTGATGAGGTACTTTGGATATATCAGCGTAAGTCAAATTCTTTAGCAGACCTCCACTCTCATATCTGGGACGCCTGGGCGGACGAAAACGGCACCATCGGCAAGGCGTACGGCT
>ENA-OPCO01000316-OPCO01000316.1-human-gut-metagenome-genome-assembly--contig:-NODE-316-length-36282-cov-3.027990_pt1 | contig 36282 bp, 29 predicted proteins | sample MGYA00241562_ERZ501475 | MGnify/ENA primary metagenome ERZ501475 (study PRJEB25962, sample SAMEA2042627) | human gut metagenome | biome: human gut; feature: human-associated habitat; material: faeces... | reverse complement strand
TGCTCTAAAGCTTCCGGACAGTCGAATTGAACAATAGGAATTGTGCCGATTTTTTCGGGCAGAGAGCCTGCGTTGTCATAATTCATAACATCGCCGTTTGGTTTTATTTCAAATTTATATGAATTGGCAGGTATTCTTATTCCATCTCCCACCATCCAATCATCAACCGTCATAAGATATCCGTTTTCACCTCTTTTGAAAGCACCATCACGGGTGTATTGTATTTCTCCGTCTGCTGAAACAACAGGAATATAACCTTCCCCGTCAATTGCGACATCGTAAGGATTTTTACTGATTCGAATAGAACCCTGCAGTGCATTTGTTCTGATAGCACCGTCAACGTATCCATCTTCTCTCAAAATTTGTTCAAAACGATTGGTTTTATATGCAGCAGTGTTGTAGTTTGCAAGGTTGTTGGCTACATAACCTAGTTTTTCAAACTGCATTGTTGCGTTATTAATACTTTTTCTGACTACCGCCTGCATGTTATACATAATTTAAAACCTCCTAAGATGTACTGCTTAACTGGCTTATTACTTTTTGTAAGTTAGTACTTTCAATAAGAAATATTTGTCTGTTTGCTTCAAAGTTTCTTACAACCGGTTTAACTGCAAGAAATTCATTTTGAAGCGTTACATTTGAGTACTCGTTGTAACCCTGTTTAACATCAGGATTTAGTACAGCCATTCCATTTGCATCTACAATGCCGAGAAACCCTGCGTCAACAAGTTGATTAGAGTCTTTTGCATATACGCTGACTTTACCTTTTGAATTTACAATAACCTGTGCCGGATTATCAGGAACAACAGGGAGTTTGATAGGCATACCGGCATCAGATAGAACCGGGCAGTCTTCAAGGTTTAATAAATTACCGGCTTTATCAAGTTTAAATCTGCCGTCACGTGTTAACTTAACACCTTCAGGGGTTTGGACTTGAAAATATCCTTTGTTAGCCATTGATATATCAAGCGGATTTTTTGAAACCATTATACGCCCGACCTGATCGTCAACAGTTGTTGAGAGACCGTGTACACCTATGTATTCGGTAAAAGATGAAACTACCGGTTCTCTTCTCTGGTACCCCACTTTATCAAAACCTGCTACGTTTTCATTAATCATTCCAAGGATTTCACTCTGAACATGCATAGCTCTAATAGAGGCTTTCATGCCCTGTTCACAAAATCTTACACCGCCGTTGATTTGCATAGTTATACCTCATCTACTACCTTGTTTTATCGGATAATTAGTATATCTGCTTTAGTAAATATTCATAAAATCATCCGTTTAATGTAGTTTAATATGTTTATAATGTTTCGGGGAAAAAAGTCAAAAATTTTTGTTGACAATAAAATTTGTTTCTAATATCATAGAACTTGACGCCGGTATAGCTCAACGGTAGAGCAACGGTTTTGTAAACCGTAGGTTGTAGGTTCGATTCCTATTACCGGCTTTTTTCCCGGGGTGGAGAGAATGGATTGGTTAGATGCTCCAAGCTGGGTGAGACTGTTCTCGCAAAGCCCTTGTGGTTTAAGCCTTTGTGGCGCAGGGGTAGCGCACTCCCTTGGTAAGGGAGAGGCCACGAGTTCAAATCTCGTCAAAGGCATTTTTAAAATTAAATAAGGGTAGGTGGCCGAGTGGCTAAAGGCGACAGACTGTAAATCTGTTCACGAGAGTGTACGGTGGTTCGAATCCACCCCTGCCCATTTCTAAAAAGCCCTATTAGGGCTTTTTATTTTAAAGGAGTGTGTGTATGAAAATAAATTCTGCAAATAGTACAAATTTTCAGGCGATTACTTATCGTCCGGGGTGTCAGAAATATGTGGCGGAATATCTTACATCAAGAGATAAAGGTGTTTTGAGGCGGGCTGAAAGAGCTATGTCAAGGTGTAGAAAGTGGGATTTGGAGATTACATCAAAAGGTTTTAGAATTGCCTCAAAAACTACCGCGGATGCAATACTTGTAGAAGAATCAAGGCTTTGTAATGTACCACATGATAGAAATTTATCAATGAAAGCTATATATGACGGTCATTCTGAAACTTGTGAAACGGGACAATATTGTAAATTTGATATTAAATTGCCAAGCTATGAGGCTGCTATGGCACAGTATGCCAGATATTCAACTATGCCTTTGGTGGCGAAAGCCGTTGATTTGGTGGAAAAATTTGAAAAACAAGACGTGATTTTTACATATAATAAACCTTTAGTAAGAAAAATATGGGATATATTATTTAATTAATTGTGGCGTAAAAGGAAAATTTCTTGTATTTTTCAAACCAAAGTAGCAAAATTTTATATTTTCAGGTTTTAGGAAAAGTATGAACATATCCCCTTATACATACAGCAAAACTATGTATCCGAGTTTTTCAAGTAATATTGAGATAAGCAAGATTAATAAAAAGTTAATCGAATATGAAAAGAATGATTTTATCAGCGGGATTTATTATGTAGATTTACTGGCAAAAGATAAAAAACAATTTATAAAAGATAAGATTAACACATATATGCTTGATAAAAGGTTTGAGAATTACAGTTCAAAACTTTTTGCAGATAAGAAAAATGATGCTCCATACAAGTTGGCAGCAATTGTAAAAAAGCTTGATGCTTCCGGAAAAGAAACAATTATCAAACACAAAGTCCCGTCATTGTTTGAGGGGATGAATATTGACTCTATTACTAAAGCACTGGATACTCTATCATATTTAATTCGTGATGGATATAAAAGTTTAAAAAACGAGAGTAATCAACTCTTGATTGATAATAAAAAAATAGATTTAGAATATTTAGGCAAAGGGTGTAACAGCATTGTGTTTAAACTAAAAGACGGCAAAAATCCGCCTGTTGCAATGAAAACATATATAAATCCGGAAGATATTAATAGTTTGAGTATCTGGGGAGAACTTGCTGTGTATCAGGATGTACAATCAGAAAATATAAACAACATTCCGGCATTATTTCTCGCAAATCCAATATGCGTAAAAGTTGAAGATAAAACAAAAGAATATACTGAAGTATTTGATGTTGATGAAATAAAGGATTTTGATGGCTACAAAGGCGGTTGGACAATTGTTGAGTATATAACAAAAGAAACTCCTGTTAAGAAGGGTGGTATATCATTTAATGATTGGTTAACACAGAATAATATATATCATCTAGACATGTCTTTTGATAATTTTATAGGAGCTTATGTAACAGATTTAGGAGGTATTGATGCAGAGTGTTAAGTTTCCCATCGTTTTTCATATGCTTCAACAGCGAGAGCTGCTTCCTCTTCTGAATATTCATATCCGGATAGGCTTATCATAATTCTGCCGTGCGACTCCTCCAATAATTTTTTCTTAATTTTGTATGGATAAGTTTCATTGCCAGGCATATTACCGTTATGTATTTCTCGAATGATGTCATCTATGTAAATTTGCATATACTTGGGTATTTTAGGATGCCTTTTTATGTATTCGCATAAAGGCATATTTTCACGATAACGATTGCCGCTTGCAGATGTTAGAAGAAAGTTTCCTATTGTATTAAGTCCCCCATTTGAGGCCGGAGTTACATGTTCAATAGAACCTGTAGATGCTATGAATAAACGGCGGGTAATTTCTATCTGGTTTCTTTTAGAATATTTAACTATAAACGCATTACGGCTACTTTCAGAGGTTGGAAGAAATAGAGCCTTGTTTTTTATGTCATTAAAAATCTCTCGCTCATTTTCTTTGGGGATTATTTCTTCAAGTGAATTTAAAAAAGTTTTTCGTTTGAAAGTATCATGTTTGTTGTTGCTTATGATTATCTGACGGCATTTTGTTGTTTTTGTTCTTATTTTTAAAGCTGTTTGAGGAGATAATCTTCTTGTGAGGGCATCTACATCATCCAGAACCTCAAACTCTTCAAGTTTTAGCCTTGTTAAACAATTATTTTTAATCATCTGGAGGCAGTTTTGAAGATTATCATCAGGGTTTAGCATTGAAAAGTCTTTAAAAATAGCAAGTACTGATTTTTCAACAGACAAGAGGTTAGTCTGATATATAGATAATAGCTCAACAGCATCCTCAGCAGTTTTACATCTTGATAAACCCTTCTCAAAACTTTTAATAGTTTCGCTAGGAATAATTTTAATTCCGCGGTAAGGGCACGTTATATTCTTTAATCTGCGCAAAGGTTTACCAGCAGAAGTCTTACCTTCATAAGGGATATCGTAATAGTATTTTAAATAATTCTGAGAGGTTATTCGTTTTAACTTTTTTGAGGGCATAAATCCTCACTATTCTTTATTTCATGATATCAGATTGAGTATAGCTTCGCAAGGGAGTGTGCTACGCACGTAGGAATTTGGAACGCTGCTTTTAAAACTACTAACCTGTCTTGAGCCGCTAAAACCGCTTTGCGTCTAATTCTATAACATTTTGCATAAAATGTATTGTTTATTTTTTTTTATATACGCCTGTTAAAGCATTTTTTTTAGTTTTATGAATAAAATTTTACAAAACTTAATGATATCTATAAAGCTTATTATTACTAAAATATAGGTTATATTAATTAAATTTTTACATAACATTTTATGCAAAATGTTATATAAGAAATTAATTGTTATAAGAGCTTAAATAAAGAGTTTTGGCCTTTATACAAATAAGAAGAAAATTCCTGTGAATTTTATGTAAACTTTTGTAAAATTTTTAAAAAATTATTAAAGTTTTACCATCATGTTGCCGTTATAGATAATACGAACAATGAAGTTATTAGGTGTATCATGAAAGACAAGGTAGAGAGCGTAAACAATCTTTCTGCCCGTGATTTATCTCGGCAGCGAAAGATTATAATCGCAGTATTAGCTGGTATATGTTTTGTGGGTAACAGTCAGCAATCTTATGCAATCGGAACTGGCAGAACACAGGGTGATACTGATATTGGTGATGCTCGAACTTTTAAGTTTAAGGATAGAATTAATGTTAAATTCGGGCAGGGAAAGCCTTCTGGATATGCTGCTAATGCTTTATATAATGTTGTGGAGGGGACATCAGGCGATTATAACTATAAACAGGAAACAGTTAATGCAGACGGTTCTGTAACAGTACATTATTATAAAATTACCCTGAATGCAGCAAATACCGGAACCTCTTCAAATATAAGCTGGACAGAGGTTTCTTCAGCAGGTACAGATACAATACAAATCAAATTACCGAATAATCAAGTTAAGTATTTGAAATATACTTATACATCTCCGTCAGGATATACAGCGGCGGGCTCAAGACTTACTTCTATTGCATCAGCGGATGTAACAAATAAGGTTTTTAGTGGAAAAAGCTTAGTTGAAAATTATGTAGATACCAGCAGCGTATATGGCGGTGATTCGAGTGTAACTGGCTCTTCCGGCAGTTCTGATGCAGACGCAACAAATTATGAGGATGGATATAACAATATAACCAGAACATCTAAGGGCGGTGCAATTTATAATACATCCAATAATTCATCTGTAAATATAACTGCTGATTTTAAAGAAAATTACGTAGACCAGAGAGTTACAGCGGGCAAAGGTTATGGCGGTTCTGCATATGCATATGGCGGTACAGCTTCTGATTCCGGCGGTTCAGGTTCATCTAATGAGGATGCCAGTGCACATGCTGATGCTACAGCTACGGCTGAAGGTTCTGCTGACGGTACAGCAAATGCCTATGGCGGTGCTATTGCTAATACAAGCTATCTTGGAAGTGTAAAAGGGAATTTTGTTAAGAACCATGTTTATGCTCAAGGTAACGGCGGATACGCAGAAGGAGGTTACGCTTATGCCGAAGGGGGCTCAGCATCTGCGTATGGCGGTGATGCATATGATTCTGACTTTGACGAAAGTACACAAACCACTGACAGTGATAATAATGTCTATGCCAGCGCTAGCGCAAGTGCAGATGCATCAGCGAGTGCGACTGCTTCAACCAGCGTATGGGCGCGAGCAGATGGTTATGCTTACGCTCGCGGCGGTGCCATAAGTAACGAAGGTACTATGGGGGATATTGAGGGTGATTTTGTCGGAAACTATGCACAAGCTCATTCAAAAGGCGGTACAGCAGTTCACGGTTATAGCGACGAGTACGGCGGTACTGCTACAGCTGTCGGCGGTACTGCAACAGCAGAAGCGTCTGCTTCTGCAACAACATATAATCCACTGGATGAAACACAATCAAGTTCAGCTTCTGCATCTGCCAGTGCAACAGCATCAGGCGGCTATTCTGATTATGATTCTAACTCTGATAGAGACTACCACCCGTGGCGTGACGGATGGTGGTCAAATGCCAGTGCCAGTGCCAGTGCACATGCTTATGAGTCTGAATCTACATCAACAGATTACGACTATGGTGAATATGCACGAGCATACTCTTATGCTTATGGCGGTGCAATTTACAATGAAAACACAATGGGAAATATTGTAGGTAATTTTATTGGCAACTATGTTCTAGCCACAGGTCAGGGAGGGAGTGCAAGTTCCAGTACTGCAGTTTCTACATACGCATACGGCGGTGCTATATATAACTATACTAATCGTACTATTGGAACAATCACAGGTGATTTTACAGGCAACTATGCAGCAGCAGATTTGCATGCAATGGGTGGTGGTATTTATAATAGTACCAGAGCAACAATTGCAGGAATAACCGGTGATTTTAACAGTAACTATGTAACTACTGATACTCAGTTAGAACAGTCTACAAGTAATAGATCTCAAGGTGGTGCAATTTATAATGAAGGAGCTATAACAAACGGCATAACAGATTCTACATTTACAGGTAACTATGCTGTCGCAAATCAAGGTGTCGCACAAGGCGGTGCAATATTTCACAACGGTTATAGCAATTATAAGATAAACAATATAAGTGCTGATTTTTCTAGTAACTATGCTTCTTCCGCTAATTATCAGGCGCAAGGCGGAGCTATTTACAATACATATTATTCTAGTGGCAATAGTTCTAATGGTATTGGTAATGTATCCGGTGATTTTGTCGGCAATTACGTTGAAGCTTCAAGAGAGGCACAGGGCGGGGCTATTTATAATAATAATTCAATTGATAGTATAACAGGCAGTTTTAGTAATAACTATGCTGTATCCTCTGCAAGCGGAGCTTTTGGCGGTGCGATTTATAATAATTCAAATAGTTACGCAAAAATAGGTTCAATAACAGCAGATTTTATTGGTAACTATGTTTATGCGATTGGTAATTCAGCAGGCGGTGCAATCTACAATATTAACAATTCTAATGCTATTGGACTTATTTCAGGTGATTTTATTAATAATCACGTAATTTCCGCAGCTGATGCCAGCGGCGGAGCAATTTATAATACAGCGGTTGCAAACGGCTTGGCTAGTGGAACTTATTCAGGTAACTATGTTCAAGGTAATAATGCGTATGGTGGTGCTTTATATAACACATCAAACATATCAAATGGCATCAAGAATGTAAGCTTTATCGATAATTATGCGCATGCAGAAGAAGGTGGTACTGCTCAAGGCGGAGCGATTTATACAACTTATGATTTAAACATTATTGCTGATAACGGAACCTCTAAATTTTCCGGCAACTATGTACAGGTAGGAGATGGACCGAAAGAGTCGCAAGCTGTTTGGCTGCAAGGCTCCGGGACAAACCTTACTCTTACTGCACAAAATAACGGTAATATAATTGTTGATGATACGATTACAGGTCAATCTAATTACACTCATCAGTTATATTTAACCGGTGACTCAACTGGACAAATCAATTTGAATGGTGTCGTAAAAAACGCTGAAGCGCGGTTAAATTATACAAATCTAACATTTGGTACAAATACTTTTGCAGATACAACTTCAAGATTATATACGAACAGTGGTACGGTTAATCTTCAGGATAATGAGATAAATAATTATAATATTAATTATTTATCATCATCTTCTAGTGCAAAATGGGAACTCGACGTAGATTTAGCAAATCAAAAAGCTGATACCCTGACGATATCGAATGGCTCCGGTTATGTCTATATTAACGATGTTGATTTAACTGATATTCCTTTAGAAGATGGTTCGGTTACTGTTCAGGTCCTTAAAAATGGAAGCGGAAGCAGTGTTTACCTGGCGTTAAATAGTTCTTTAACATCTAGAAATTTGCTTAAAGAAACTGAAACCGCTACAAAAGATGCGATTTTAGCAAATACGAACTGGTCAGCTGTATATTCCCAGCTTGATCAAATTGTAAAAGTATATGGACAATTAAGTCTTACTACAACTGATACGAACAGGGATAGTATAACTTATACAACAACATCAGAAATTTCTGGAAACGGCTACAGTGTTCAGGGAGATACTCTGAGATTATGGAATCAGCTTGATACAACAGAAACTAAAAATTTCCGGTTTGATGCTGCATCTAATACTTATACGGTCGGTGAAAATCTAGGTGCAACGGCTGGAAGTGTATCAAATGTAAATGGTGTTGCAAGCGGTTCTTCCAAATCTACTATAAATATGAATGGCAAGACCGGTTTTGAACTTTCAAACGGAAAAACTCTCTCTCTTTCTAATGTTAACATTACCAATGCAGTAAACTCTGAAGGTGCAGTTGTTAATGCTTCCGGCGGTACAACAAATTTGTCTAATGTAACCATTGCATCATCAAATTCGAATGCTGCAATTAAAAATGCAGGTACTTTAAATGTAACTGGCGGAACAAATACTTTAAACAGCGGAATCTCTGGAACAGGTTCAACAAATGTAAATAACGGAGCAAACCTAACGCTTGCTAATGGTGTTTCTATTACTCAAAACACTGTAAATGTTAATAATGGTTCATTAAATGTGTCTGATACGGGTAAGGTCAATGCAAACCTGACTATAGGCACTCAGGGCAGTGCCTCAATGTCTGCCAATAGTATAACAAGTGCTGTGTCAAACTCCGGAAATTTATCTTTGAGCGGAGGAACTGTGAGCAAAGCAATATCAGGCTCCGGTACAACTACGCTTAAAGGAAATACCACAAACAATGCCGGCATTAATCAAGGTGTAAATGTAAATAGCGGTGTTACATTGACTAACAATGCTGCATTAGGTTCAGATAGCGGAAAAGTTACAAACGCAGGAACAATTAATACAAATGCAGGCAATATTAAGGGGGCAGTAACCAATAACAATGCTCTTAACCTCTCCGGCGGTACATTAAGCAAAGCAGTTTCCGGCTCAGGAACGACAACAATCAGTGCCAATGCAACAAACAATGGCGGAATAAGTCAAAAGGTAAATGTTAGTTCTGGCGTTACTTTAACTAACAATGCCGCTCTAGGTTCAGACAGCGGAACAATTACTAACGCAGGTACAATAACAAGTGATGCAAGCAATATTAAAGGAAGCGTAACAAATAATAATACATTAAATTTATCTGGCGGAACATTGTCCAAAGTCGTATCGGGTTCCGGTACAACAAACATTACGGGTGATGTGACTTCTAATTCAGCTATCTCACAGGCAATATCAATAACTTCGACAGGCGGTTTGACGATTAATGCTTCTAATGTGGGCGGCAACGTAGCTAACTCCGGCGATTTAATTCTCAATGGCGGAACTCTGAACAAAGTTGTTTCCGGCTCAGGCACAACCAATATTGTCGGCGAGGTAACATCTAATTCTGCAATATCACAGGCAATTTTAATTACAGCTGTCGGGGATTTGACAATAAATGCTGATAATGTAGGCGGTGTTGTAACAAACGAAGGTATACTTACTCTAACAGGCGGTTCTTTAACTCATCAGGTAATTGGAACAGGTTCACTTGGTATTGCCGGCAATGTTACCAATAATGATATTATTTCTCAAAATGTTATAATTAAAGATTCCGGAAATCTTACTAATAACAATAATATTAGTAATGTTATCAACTACGGTGTTTTAACATCTAAGGGTGAATACCTGACAGGTACAATTGAGAATAATAAAACCTTAAATCTTTCAGGTTCAATTGGTAAAACCGTATCAGGCAACGGAACAACTTATGTTGCAAACTCTTTGACTTTTAAAGACGGTGCAGATATCGTAAGTACTTTGAATTTATCAAATGGAGCAGTATTATCGACTTCCGGAAATGCTGACAGCAGCTATGCAATTGGAACTTTAACCGGAAACGGAGAGGTAAATGTAACTACAGGCAGTTTGCAGATAGACAATAATGCTGCACTTAACAATCTTTCTAATGACGGTAAAACCAATATTGGCGGAACTCTTACAGCGGCAAATAATATTACTAACACAAATGAGTTAACTGTTAATGGCAAACTATCTGCAAAAGATGTTACCAACAGCGGAACTCTGACTCTCAAAAACGGAGCAGAGCTGGAAGACATTGTTAACAGCGGTAATGCTTATATTACAGGTAAGACTTCCGCAGAAAATATTACAAATAATGAAGGAAATATTTTTAACGCAGAAGGCGATGTAAATGCTCAGAATATTACCAACAAAGGTGATATGGATATTTACGGTAATACAGAAACAGAACTTTTAATTACAAACAGCGGTTCTTTAGATGTAACCGGCTCTGTAACAGGTAAAGATTTTACAAATACAGGCAGTGCATCTGTCGGAGAAGAACTCACCTTAACTGGAAATTTAAATAACACAAATTCATTAACCGTTAATGGTTTGGCAAACCTACATGATGTTACCAACAGCGGAACTTTGACTCTTAAAGATGATGCGGATATTCATAATTTAACAAATGAAAATACTGTTTTAATATCAGGTAATGCTGATGCAAATAATATCATTAATAACAAACAGATGAGCGTTGACGGCAATCTTAGTGTTGCTGTTGATGTCAAAAATACTGATACATTAACTGTTAAAAAAGACTTGAATGTTGCCGGAAATATAACAACATCCAAAACGCTTGACGTTACAGGCTCTGTATCAGCAGCAAATTTAACCAATGAAGGAAGCGTTAGTGTAGGCGGAACATTAACCGCTTCCGGTGATGTTTCAAATACGAATACTATTACTGTTGTTGGAAAGGTAATTGTAGAGGATGTTACCAACAGCGGAATATTAACATTCGGTAACGGTGCAGAAATTAATGATTTTGTAAACAACGGCAGTGCATATATTACAGGCAGTACAATCGCTAATAATATTACAAACAACGAAGAAAAAATATTCAATATTACCGGTGATGTTATTGCTCAAAATATTAACAATAAAGGTGATATGGATATCACAGGAAATGCCGCAGCAGAAGTGTTGATTTCAAACAGCGCAGCTCTCGATGTGACAGGTACTTTAACAACTGTTGATTTTACAAATAATGGAACTGCAAATATTAGCGAAAATTTGATTTCAACAGGTATTCTGAACAACACTGATGCCCTGACCGTTGAAGGACATGCAGGATTAAATGATGTTGCTAACAGCGGAACTTTGACTCTGAAAAACGGTGCTGATATTCATGATTTAACAAATGATAATATCGTTAAAATAACAGGCAATGCAAATACAAATAATGTTGTTAACAATAAACAAATGACTGTTGAAGGCAGCCTTGCATCAACAGGTAATGTAATTAATAAAGATGAACTCACTGTTACTAATAATCTTACTACGGACGGGTCTATAACTAATACAAAAACTCTTAATGCAGGCGGAAGTGTTTCAACAATAGATTTAACAAATTCAGGAAATGCTGTTATTAATGGTTCATTAACCGCAGCGGGAAATATTTCTAATACCGATTCATTAACAGTAGTAGGACATGTAGTTTCTAAGGATATTGAAAACAGCGGTATTATAACTTTCCAGAGCGGTGCTGATGTAAGTGATTTTACAAATAACGGTGAAGTCTACATTACAGGTATATTAAACGCAAATGATATAGTTAACAATGAAAATAAAATATTTGATATCACCGGTGATGTGAATGCTAAAAATGTCACAAACCATGGTGATATGGATATTAGCGGAAATCTTACTGTTGAAAATACTATAAACAATACTGGTGATTTAGATGTTATCGGAACTGCTTCAGCAAAGGAAATTATTAATACAGGAAACTTTAATGTAGGAGATGAAGCAAACGTAAATGTTACAGGTAATCTGATAACAACAGAAAATATAACGACTTCCGGTGTTCTTAATGTTGAAGGTGATGTAAACGCAAAAGATTTAACAAACAGCGGAACTCTGATTGCAGGTAATAATGCAGAGGTCAACGGTCTGGTAAACGAAGAAACAGGAACTATAAATATTGCTGGAAACCTTGACGTAACAGGCATAATAACTGATGATGGAAACTCAAATGGTTTAATCAATGATGGTACACTTAATGTTGGCGGCAATCTGACATCGGCATACAACATTATAAACACTAATGATATTTCTGTTGTCGGTCAGTTAATTTCACTTGGAGTAAATAACAGCGGAAATTTAACTGTACAAAATAATTCAGAAATTCAGAATTTTACAAATAGCGGAATTGCAAGTATTTCAGGGACTCTTACTTCTGCCGGCATAGTGGATAACTCTAATGAATTAACGGTTTTAGGTTATGCAGATTTGAATAGTGCTGTAAACAGCGGTACATTAACTCTTAATAACGGTGCAGAAATTACCAGTTTTACAAATACTAAAAACGCTGTAATTTACAATGGTTTGAATGCTGACTATATTAAAAACGAAGGAACTATAGCTCTTAGTAATGGTACAGACAGGGTTGGTGATATATTAAATAATTCCCAAATAAATATAACAAATTCAGCATTTACTCTTGATAATACAATTACTGGAACAGGTAATATTAATATAACAAATTCAAGCTTTACTACAAACGGTGAAATCAGTAACCAAAACATTACGGCAGATAGTTCAACAATGAATTTTGGAAACAATTCAAATGTATTAAATAACTCTGTATTAAATGTAACTAATGGAAGTACAATTAATACAAAAGACGGGGTCTATACAGATTATGTAATGGATGAACTTCATTCCTCCGCTGATTCCAGATATTCAATCGATGTTACACTAACAAAAGAAGAACAGAATGCTGATACTTTCACGCTTGAAAACGGAGGAAGCGGTACAATTTATATATCTTCAATAAATGTTAGTAACGAATGCGACATGAATGAAAAATACATTTTGCAAATAATAAAATCAGCAACTTCTGACGCACCTCAGCTTGATTATGATAATTCTAAAGTCTTAAATCAAGCAGAAGCAATTATGACTAGCGATATTATTCTCGCAAAAGAATTCGGTCTTGCCTCTACAACAACGAAAAATGATAGTTTAGAAATCCGTGGTCTTCAGGATACATTTGTTGCCTGGGCCGAGTACGAAACACCAATCTGGTCTGGTCTTACCGAACAAGAAGACAAAATATTTACTTTTGTAGATGATTCAACAACAATCTTGTCAAAAGATGTTTCTGAACTTAAAGGGATAAACCTTACTATAAACGGAGCAAACAATACTTTTGATGTAAATAACAAAGACTTCCTTTCATCTGTGAACGAAAATCAAAATGTAACTATTTCAAACATTAATATTACTAATAACAATGATGAGGCTACAGATAACAAAGGTATATTGAACCTTAATAATGTCAAAACCGATAAAGATATTATTAACAATAATGATTTGAACATGACTGGCGTAGTAGAGCTTGCCAATGTTACCAATAATTCAAAACTATCTTTTGACGGTTCTTTAATGACTGTTAAAGATTTTGAAAACAAGGCAGATATTGATATCAAAGGAAATACTGCAGCTGATAATATTACCAACAGTGGAAACATAAAGGCAGAAGGCGATATTGCAGTAAAAGAAACCGTAAAAAATGAAAAAGATGGTGAAATTACGGTAGACGGCTCCGTATATGCAGACAAAATTGATAACGACGGCAATATGCTGATTAACAATGATGTTAAGGTAACTACAATTTCTAATACCGGTACAGCAATAATCAAAGGCAATACAACAGTAAAAGAAATTACTAATACAGAAGGCAGTGCAGATATTACAGGTAACTTGATTGTTGAAAATATCTACAATGATGAAGTTATGACTGTTACCGGCGATATGGATACATCCAAAATAACTAACCTCGGCACAATAAATGTTAATGAATCAACATTTAACGTTAACGAGATTACGACAGAAGAACGCGGTACAATAAATCTTAAAGATACAGTATTCACCCCTGCTGTCCTTGTAGAAAATCAGGATATAATTGCCCAGGATAGTACAGTTAATCTCTATAATCCGTATGCAGCAGTAAATGACTCGCTAGTATTGAATCAGAGTACAATGAATATCGGTAACTTAACTACAAACCCTCTGCATTTTACTAAATTTGAATTAAATGACGGAAGTACAGTAAATATTAACTCTGCAGCAGTAGATTTTACAACAAATACAATGGGCCGTATTACAGCCGATGAATACGCTCAGGCAGGTGAAGGTACAGTCGTAAATCTCAATTCAATAAACGTATTAAATAATATTGCAAATAATATAACTATGGTTGAGATTCCGTTTGCTGACGAATCTTTCGCAGAAAATGTAAAATATCACGGTCAGAAAACAGTTTATACTCCTGTATATCAATTCGGTGCAAGCTATAATTACAGAGATGGCGATATGGTCTTTGTAAGAGGCGGGTACTTTAACCCGGATACAGGCAAGATAGAATACCCGTCAAATCCAAGCGATGCATTTAACCCTTCTGTTTTAGGCAGTGCAGTTGCGGCTCAGGCTGCTGCGGCATCACAGATGAACCAGACATTTAACTATGCTTTCCAGAATAGCGACAACTTTATGCTGATGCCAAAACATGTACGTATGGCAGAAATTAATAAAAATAAAGTTGCGATTGCCGGTATAAAAGATACTGGTGAAAATATTGAACTACAGGAACAGGTAAGTACCTGGTATAAACCATACGTAAGCTTTGAAAATATTCCTCTGAAAGACGGGCCAAAAGTTAATAGTATAACTTACGGTTCTCTGTTTGGTTTTGATACGCCAATCAAAGAATGGAAACACGGCTGGGCAAGAACATTCACAGGTTACGGCGGTTATAACGGAGCTAGTATTGATTATAAAAATATCGGTATAAGCCAAAACGGCGGTGTGCTCGGCGGTACTGTAACTTTATACAAAGGCAACTTCTTCAATGCAACAACACTAAGTGCAGGAGCAAATCTGTCTGATATTTCTACAATGTACGGTCACGAAGATGCTGTAATGCTTATGGCAGGCGTCGGAAATAAAACGGGTTACAATCTGGAATTTAAAGATGGAAAATTTATAATTCAACCGAACTTAATGCTGGCATACACATTTATAAATACCTTTGATTACAAAAATTCAGCCGGTGCAAAAATCGACTCTGATCCTCTACACGCAATTCAGGTTGCGCCAGGTGTAAAATTTATTGCGAATACTAAAAACGGCTGGCAGCCATACATAGCTGCTAATGCAGTAATGAACTTTATGGATAAATCAAGGGTAATGGCAGACAATGTCAGACTTCCGGAAATGAGTATTAAACCATTTGTTCAATATGGTGTAGGTATTCAAAAAGTATTTAAGGATAACTTTATGGCATTTGGTTCTGCAATGCTTCAGAGCGGCGGCAGAAACGGTATAACTTTAAATCTCGGGTTAAGATGGGCTTTTGAATTTGGACACCACACAGATATGGTGCAGGCAGAACCTGCGGTCAAAAAATTTGAACTTCTTCCTGATATAGAAGATAAACCGGTATCTGCTCCAGAAAAAACTTATGATGTCGTTCAAAATGTTATTGAACTGGATACATCAAATGACGCTGCTGTAAATGTTCAAAATGTAATTAAGGAACAGCCGGACAATAAATCTGACGTTATTCAGCTAGAAGTAACTGAACCGCTTGATAAAGGACCACTGGTTCTAAGGTCTGTTAAATACTAATATCTAATTGCTGTCTTTAAACAGTTATCAGACTTAGTTTCGAAGAATTTGTATGCTTTTTCAATCTCATCCAGCTGAAATGTATGAGTTATAAGAAAATCAGTATTGATAATACCTTTAGAAATCATCTCAACTAGTTTTTTACAATGAACAGCATCAACTCCACCTGTTTTGAAAGTCAAATTTTTGCCGTACATTTCAGGCAAAGGTAAAATCTGGTTTTCCTCATACATTGCAACTACTCCAACAATCGCATTAGGGCGTGCAATTTTCCAGGCAGTTTCAAAAGTGTTTTTTCCTCCGGCAGCCTCTATAACAGAATCTGCGCCTCTGTTTTCAGTAAGCTTTTTAATTTCTTTCTCTATATCACACTTTTGGGAATTTAATACATAATCCGCAATACCTAGTTTTAGAGCAAGATTAAGACGATAATCATCAATATCAATTGCAATAATTTTTCCTGCGTTGAAAGTCTTAGCACAGGCCATAGAACAAAGTCCGACAGGGCCTGCTCCTATAACAGCAACGCAGTCTCCCTGCTGTATTTCACACATCTCAGCTCCGAAGTATCCGCTTGAAAGAATATCTCCAACAAAAAGAGCGTTTTCATAAGTTACGTTATCAGGCAGTTTTGTAAGTCCTGTGTCAGCAAACGGAACCCTAACATATTCTGCCTGACATCCGTCAATTTTGCATCCGAGCTCCCAGCCGCCATTTACACAGTTGTTAATAAAACCCCATTTGCAAAAATAGCATTCACCGCAGAAAGTCTCACAATTTGCACTTACTCTGTCGCCGATTTTCAGATTTGTAATCCCGCTTCCAATCTCCACAACCTCTCCTACAAATTCGTGCCCGAGTACAATCCCATCTTTTGCCCGAGGTACAAAACCTTTAATTATATGCAGGTCACTTGTGCAAATTGATGATAAAGTTACCTTAACTATTGCATCTCTCGACGAAATTATTTCCGGCTTTTTGCGCTCAGTAAGGCTTATTGCGTGATTTTGATAAACTAATGCTTTCATACTTTTTATTATAAATGAACAATTCTGAAAAGAAATCGTTTATATGATATAATAGGTTAATTAGGAGGGAATTATGAAAAAAACGTTATTAACAGCTGTTGTATTGGGTTTGATAGCAGTAAGTGCACCATTATCAACTCAGGCAGTAACACAGGTATCTCACGATAGAGGATATATCTCTGTAAGCACATCTGCAAATACAGAAGTAGCACCGGATGTGGCAGAAATCTCTTTTGCAGTGCAGACATCTGATACAAAATCAATGCAAAAAGCTACACAATTAAATAAAGAAGCTTCTGACAGGGTTCTTTCAGTTTTGAGCTCAATGCTTAATTCTTCAAATGGGGACTATATTAAAACATCTGATTTCAGTGCTTCACCAATCTATACTTATTCGGGAAGCAAGAGAAATTTAGATAAATACGAAGTTTCTAACAGAGTAATTGTTCATACAAAATCTCTTGATAAAATAGGTGCAATGATAGATAAAGCGATAGAGGCAGGTGCTACAAATGTAGATAATCTTAACTTCTCTTTATCAACATATGATTCACAGTGCAACGACCTTTTGGGAATTGCTACTAAGAAAGCTCAATCAAGAGCCGGTCTGCTTGCTAAAAACCTTGCTACAACTCTTGACGGTGTACGAACTTTTGATGTAAGCTGCAATGCAAATAATTACAGCAGCCCTAGAATGTATATGGCAAAGAATATGCTTGCTTCTGTGGCAGATGAAGCTGCATCCGGCGGCACTCAAACTTCTATATCAGGCGGCGTAGTAAAAATTTATGCTAACGTAAATGCAAGTTTCTTTGTAAAATAGAACTGAAATATATAACTAAAGCGGGTAGTATATGCTATCCGCTTTTATGTTAAAATACTTTTATGAAAGATAAGAACAAGGTTATTAAAAGAATAGTAAACGCATTAAATGCAAATGATTATGACTCAGCTCGCAAAATAATTGAGAATGATTTAAAGCGTCTCGGGTGCAGTGATGAGTATTATTTTTACCTTGCACTAATAACAGAAAATCTTGAAAAGAAGCGAGAACTTTATACAAAGGCAATAGAGGTAAATCCGGACTTTTTGGATGCGTATATAAATAGAGGTCTTGTTAATAATGAACTGCAGGATTATGAAAACTCTCTGGCAGATTATGACAGGGCAATAGAATTAGATTCAAGGTGTGCACTTGCTTATAATAACCGCGGTTATACTAAGTATAAGATGAAAGATTATAAGGGAGCTCTTTCCGACTACAACCGCGCGATACTGTTAAATCCTAAATTCCAGATGGCGCTGGATAATAAAGCGCAAATATTTCAGGATGTGTGTATTAAGGATGACGAAGATTTTGTTGAAAAGTATTACTTGAGCCTTGGTATTGCTGATGTCAACTCTGGTGCATTTCCTGATGCAATAAGAAATCTTGACGAAGCTATCAGGTTTAACCCAAAGTCAGATATAGCTTATTTTTACAAAGGAGTTGCCTGCCACAGTGTTGGTAAAGACGAAGAAGCGTATCAAAATTATACGAAGGCAATTGAACTGAATAAAAAAATGATTGATGCGTATTTTAATAGAGGACAGCTGATTTTTAATACTAATCCGAAACTAGCGCTGGATGATTTTGTTTCAGCTGTAGCACTGGACCCGAAGTTTATAGATGCTTATTATTCTATTGCTGCAATCCAAAAAAATCTCGGACAGTATGAAGATGCTATAAAAAATCTGGATAAGATTATTGAACTTGAGCCTCACGCAGTTAATGCAAAAGCGCTTAAAAAATTAATTTTAACAAAGTATTTGAAAGATTAACGCCAGTAGGGTTTGAAACCGGTAATTTCATTGAGGGTTTCGTCGTAATCGCCGTTAAACCTGATAGCTCTGTCATCAATGAAGGCGCTGGCAAAAGGGTTTTTAACATTTGTGATGTTTGATACGTACCTATCAAGGTCGTTGTCAATAAGCCATTTAGCAGTAAGCTTGGTGTTTCTGACGGTAAAAATTTCAATTTTGTAGTTTTCAGCAAGCTTTGCTAAAAATTCATGAACGCCTTCTTTTGGCGGAGCAATCTCGTTTTCGTTGTAATTTCCGCAGTAAGTATTTAATACACCGTCTAAATCAATAGCGATTGTTTTAATCATTTTTTCTCCTTTTAAAATTTATAAACAGCCCTACTGTGAGTAATAGCTGAGTGATAGCTAGTACTATAATGCTGAAAAGTAGTATTGATAGTTTTGTCATAGAGTATCCTTTGTAAAGAAGTGTTAACTATATTGGTATTTAAATATACTGTTTGGTGATAAACATCTCGTCAAAAGACAGATTTTACTTGGTAAGTTATCATAAAATAATGATTGAAAATCGATTCGCAAAACTACTAGGAGAAAAACGATTAGACAGACGTGATGTTGTTAAAATGACTGGTCTGGATAATCATATTATCCTAAAAATTTATAAGAATCAGTATACCCGTATCGATTTAGAAACTTTGAATAAAATATGCATGGCATTGGAATGTGATACTAATGACATTTTTAAATTTATTCCAGATTAGTTCCTTAATATAAAGATATATTAAAAAAACTGGTATGTAAAGATACGAATTAGTAGTTTAGCCTACGTAAAGGGATTTGTTATTCATAATAGTGTATTATATGCATTATGATTGAAAATCGATTAGCCAAAATAATGGGTGAGAAGAAGTTAGATAGTAGAGACATTGTAAAGATGACTGGTCTTGATAATCATACTGTCAGTAAATTATATAAAGGAATTACTAAAAGAGTTGAAATCAGTACTTTAGATAAACTTTGTTATGCATTAGAATGTGATACAAATGATATTTTTAAATATGTTCCGGAAGAGTAGTCTGTATTAATGGGCAAAAAATTATGTAAATACGATAAGAATTTGGTTAGAAAATTCGGAGAGAAAGTAGCATTTTTGAGAAAAGGGGCTAATTTTACCCAGGATGAGCTAGCCTTTAGAGTAAACATATCTCCTAGTTACTTGAGTGCTATAGAGCGTGGTGTAACAGATACTACGATATCAACAGCAAAGCGATTGGCAAAAGCTTTTGGTATATCAATGTCGGAGCTTTTTAATATATAATTGGCAGGAAATAATTTATGAAAGACAGTAGAAATACCAAGTTAGCATTAAATATAAAAGCTGAACGAATTAGAAAAGGGCTTACACAATTTATGCTTGCAGAAAAGATTAATGTAAGTGAAAGTACAATAAGTCTTATAGAAAGAGCTCTGCAAACTCCATCAGTTTTTGTTGTTTATGATATAGCAAATGTTTTAGAAATTGATATAAATGAGTTGTTTAAAGGTATTTCTTCTGAAAAATCTGTTTAAGTAGTAACGTTTCAAACTTATGTTGATTTTCCTCCTCCTTTTGGAGTATAAATGTATTATGAAGAAGTTTTTGGGAGTGAGTTTAATAGCAGCATTTTTATTGCCGCATCTGACGTTTGCAGCAGATAACGGCGTTGTTACTCTGGATAAAACAAGCGTTGAAAAGCCGCAAATAACAATTGAATCGTCTTCCAAAGAGTTAAAGGGGTCGCTTCTTGTTAACGATTCTGAAACGCTTGCGCATTTAATTGAAATTCAGAAAGAGCACGATATAAAAGACCTTGAAAAACTCTGGCAGGGAACTGTTGAAAACAATCAGGTAATTGAATTTGCGCTCAAAAAGCTTGCAACCCCCGAATCTCAGCGAAGAATTCATTCATCATTAATGGCTAAAACTCTTTCTGCAATCGTTGCGGGCGCGTCTTTTGTGCCGAGTCTTATGGGGGCGAATTACGGCATACAAACTTCGGCGTTTTCAGCAGGAAGGCTTGCACAGGGACTGCTTAACAAAAAAACTATGCCTCAAGAAACTCCGTTAACTGACACAGAGTTAATAGAGTTAGCAAGTATGGTTGAAGATTTGCAGGATTCTTTAATAAGTTCATACTATAACTACAAAAATACCTTGAGCCAGCTTAAGGATACACGTTCGAAAATGATTTTGTACAGCAGGAATTATTCTAAGGCTCTCACCGGACAAGATGTTCTTGAAATTGCTATTTCATCTTCACTCTACGACGCAATGAGAATACAGGAGTTCCAGTTGGAGCAGTCTGCTAAAAAATATCATATACAGCTTCAAAGGCTCGCCGGAAAAAAGGTCGTTGACGGGCTTGAATTATATCAATATGATTTTAATTCTGTACTTTATAAAGATAATGATGCTGCTAAAAAGAATGGAGGTACAAATGGCAAAAAATAAATTTGTTGTATCTCTTATGCTGGCGGCACTGCTTATGCTTCCTGTTTCAGCGGAGGTAAAACTCGACGATGTAACTACTCCAAAGGATATTTTTTACAGGCTTGGAACAACTGATACTCCTGAAAATAAAATTGATGTTAACAGCAAAGAAGAGGTTAAAGCTCAGATTGTCAAGGAAGAAAAATACTATAGCGAAGGACTTACTTATGCAGATTTAAGCATTAAGAAAATGGCGTTAGAAGTATCAAAATCTGTAGAAGTTGATTACAACGATATGATGGAAGATTTGTCGCTTCTCTGGCAGGGGGCTGCAACAAAAAGCGATACGATAAAATTTGCTATATATAAACTTTCAAATCCTGACAAAGATAAGCCGGATGCAGGTGCAGTAAAAAAAGTTTTGACGACAATAGCAGGTATGTCCACATTTCTAGGTGCTGGAATGGGAAATCCTGTGCTCGCAAGTGCAGCTTTAATTGGCGGAAATACTTTAGGTATTATGTCGCAGGATACAAAGGCTCTAAACTATAAGTATACTCAGGTAACTGATGCTGATATGATAATTCTGGTAAGAAAGGTAGACGAGCTTCAGCAAAAAGTTGTTGACATGTATTATGACTACATGACTGCCAGGCAGCTGTATGATATGACAACAAATATGGTTCAGGAAAGGTATAAAAACTATCAAAATTCTCAGAATTTATCAAAAGAAGTTATTTTGATAACAGATACTTTCTACAGAGAAGCTCTTGATGAACAGGTAAAAGCTCGAGGAAGCTTTTTTGAAAAACGTTCAAGGCTCGAACAGCTTGTAGGTAATGATATTTTCAGACAATTTGAGGCTAATGTTGACGCAAGGAGCGAAAATGGCAGGTCTTAATCTTTACATTTCTTAAAATTTATGGTATTTTAGGGGTAAATTGCCAAGATGGGTAAATTATCAAAAAGGAATTTGTATGTTTAGCAGGAATTTAGAATTTTTAAACAACCTTGCATTAAAGTCAAGGTTAGAGCGTATAACACTGGAAGAATCAAGTAAGAATATGTCATATTGTATGACTCCTTCTAATGATTATCTTTTAATGAAAGATGATGTTCCTTTTGATGATATAAACAATCCGCGTGAAGCCATAAAAGAGACTCTCAAATCAACAATAAAAAATCCAATGGGTAATAATGATATAATTATAACCTTTGGCATAGGTCTCTGCTATATGCTGGACGAAGTTTATAATACATATCCTTCAAGAATTATTGTTTATGAACCTGATATAAATGTTTTGCACTTTGTTTTGAATAATGTTGATATTTCGGAACACCTTGCAAGCGGAAGAGTTTTTATTACCGATAATCTTGATGAGTTAATGAAAAAGCTTTCTGAAATCTATATAACTAAAGATAAAGTTGAAGTTGTTTATCTGAAAAACTATGCAATTGTAAAAAGTCCAGAACTTATGGCTTTAACACAAAAAGTTTATGAAACCTGCAGAAGTAAAATCGTTGATGTTAATACAATTACTAAATACTCCAAAAAATGGTTATTGAATACATTGAGAAATATTAATTTAATAAATAATAATTCTTCTGTTTTCAAGCTTTCGGATTTAAAAAATAAATTCAGCGGCCAGACTGCGCTTATAATTGCTGCCGGCCCTTCTTTGAATGAAAATTTGGATAAAATTAAGGCTAACAGGGATAAATTTGTTATATTTGCTGTTAATAAAGTCTTGCGTGTTCTTAGTGCAAATGAAATTGTGCCTGATTTTACGGTTTGTTTGGATGCTTCAAGTATCAATTCTACTTTGACTGGACTTGAGGAATTCTGTGCAAAGACTAACTGTATAATGGATATTAAATCTGACAGTGTTTTGTTTACTAAAAACTTTAAGAGAATGTTTATGTCATTTTCTAAAAATGATATGGTTGTCAAAAAACTTGCAGATTATAATAAACTAGAATGTTATGAGAGCGGAGGGACTGCAACCGCATTAGCACTAGTAGCAGCAGTAAAACTAGGTTTCAGTAAAATTATTTTTACCGGACTTGATATGGCTTTTCAGAATGAAGTTATTTATTCTACCGGTGAGGTTATGAATAAGGTTTCTGATACTCAGATGATTGTTGGAAAAACTCAAAAGAAAATTGTAAAAGTTAAATCAGTTACCGGTGATTTAGTTTATACAAGAGAGGATTATGCTGCATTTATTCAGCATTTTGAAACACTGATTAAGGATTTGGAATGTAAAGAAATCTATAACACCACATCTTTCGGTGCTGCAATTGAAGGAATGAAAAATGTAAGTTTTGATGAACTTCCGTTGTTTTTCTCATCAACAGGAACTCCGTTTATTCTTGGAGAGGCAAAACCTTTTAAGCTGGAAATAGAGGAATGGGCAAAAGAAGAGCTGATGCTTATAAACAATGTTATTTCTGTTCTCTCAAAAGGAGTTTTTTCACCAGCGCTCGTATCAACCATTGTGAAAAGTCCGTTGATGTATCAATATATGCAGGCTGATATTTTAAAGGTTCTGCAATCAAACTTTGAATCAGGCTTTGCTGATGAATTTATAGAAAAAGCTAAAGCTGCAATAAAAGTAATAGTGGAAAATCTGCAAAAAAATAGATTAATTTAGGCGGTGTATGATGAAAAAGTTATTTTTTATAATTACTTGTATTTTATTACAAGTTTCTGCTGCATATGCAGCTTCTCAACTTCATGTTGTTGCAATGGATGAGTTTAAGACTGATAAACCTTCAAAGAATATTAGTGTGCGTGTTCTTGAACAATCTGAGCTTGGCAGGTATCAAATAGGAACTAACGCAGTGCTCAACTGTCAGGTGCTGAGAATAGTTGACCCGAAGCGAGGGAAACGTAATGCAACATTTTTTGTGAAACCGGTTTCATACACAGAAGGTAAAGAAATAATTAGTATTGAAGAAGAAATGTACGGTAAATACTCAAAATTTGTACTATCAAAAGAAGAATTAAAGAAAATACCACCTTTTAAGGTTATGAAAAATGCTGCCTTGATGGTTGGAAACTATTTTGTTAAGGGTCTTTCAATTGCATATCATTTTGGTGAAGGTTTTGTCAAAAATGAGAAAGATAACCGCTTTAAATCAGGTGTAACAAATGCATATGAAGAATCTCCACTTTCATATATTGGAGAAGGAGAACAGCTGGATATAAAGGTTGGCGATGACTTCTATCTTGTATTTAAGACAGAAGAAGATGTTGAAGAACCTAACTATACTTATACTCCGGCAGAAGAATAATAGACAGAGCCTAGCTCTAGCCAAGTGAGTCTAGTATATGATCTACCAATCCAGCAATACCATCTGCTGCGTTGCTTATTCCTTGTCCGATTGCGTCAGCTGCACTTGCACCAAGGTCAATAAGTTGTTCTCCAGTATGGCCGAAAACTTCGCATAGCGAATCATCAACACTTGTCCCGGGAATGTGCGAAGCTGCATTATCAGGCGGTATGATTGGTCCCATAGAAGGACCTGCTAAGACACCCAGAGTACTTGTTACAGGTAAAGCTATTCTTTTGCAATATTTTTTACTTTATTTGATGTGTAGTCAAAATCGGACTAATCTTATTAATAGATACCATATTAACTCCTTTCATTTTATGGCAAGTATAAAATAAAATTGTATAAAAAGCCAATATATTCTTTTTTTTTTTGCGTATTTTATTTGTTAGAATTTGTAAATTTTCTTTAGTTTATACTTGTATATTGTTTTTATCCTAAATATGATTAGCTTGTAGACCCAATCAATAATTTTATAAAGGATATGTGTATGCAAGTTTTACCAGTTAGAATTTATTCAGACAAGTTCTCTTGTCAAAAAAATAATTTTAATTCTACTTCACCTATTAATTTTAAAGGTTTTGATGCATCAACATTTTTAATTATGCAGGTTGCTAGGAATGGATATCAAGCATTGCGTTCTAGAAAAACAAGTGAATTTATACGAGCTTTAGAATACGGAGTAGACGCTCCTTATTCAGAAAACTTTCCTAATGTTGTTAATGCTTTAACCAAGACTCCAGATGCATTATATAGTGAAAACAAAGGGTGGTTGTACTGGTTAAATGACCGTTTGCCTCATATTTCGGAATTGCGAATAAGAGCCCTAGATAATCTTTCATATATAAATGATAATAGCAGAGTTAATATTCAAACGAAAAAAGATTTTATAAAGAGTCTTTTTGATAACGGACATGAAGTATCGGTTTTATTGGCAGAACAAATTAGTGGTTTAGATAATAGTATATATAAATCATTTAAAGAAGAAATTCTAGATATATGTTTCTTTTCAAGAAATTATAATCGAATAAGAGGTTCAGCCCCTCCTTATGATTCAGGTTCTTTAATTGCAAATGATGAACGAAGACCATATTTTGTATATTGTTGGTTAATTGACTCACTGAAAGAAGCTGGTAAATATAATCCAAAAGAAATGACAAAGAAGTTTGAAGCATCTTATAATAATTTAAAATTTCTTGCATATCAAGACACATATGATTTTGCAAGTTATATTAGAAGTAGAAGAGGTGCAATAAACCAATGTAAAAATATTATATTATCAACACTGAGGGATGTGGAATCAAGCCATAGTAACGATGATTATACAAAAGATGTTTTGCAAGAATTTATGGATGATTATAATGAAAATATACGTGATATTTGATAGTATAGGTAATAGGATAAATAATATATTATGAAAATTCAAGCCTGCTATAATATTATTCATAGAAACCAAGTTAGTAGACAAACGGCGTTTAGGGGTGATAGTATCTCTAGTGAGAATGATACTGTAATAATTTCACAGAAAGAATATAGAAAATATAAAAGAGGGATCATAGAAAATTGGATAATGGCTTCTATTCTTTTGGGGGGGCTCATTTATTCTATTTTTAGTCGGAGATAGTTATATGAAAATTTTACCAATTATCCATAAAAATTATAATAGTAATTATCATAATTCTTATAAAGGAGCCGTTTATGATAATGAGAAGCAATGTGTTACTATTTCAAAAGATGAATATCGCCGATTGCAAAATGGAAAATATATAGGATATGTATTAAGTGGTGCATTGGGATGGTTTGCGATAGATATGATAAGGCTTTTTTTTAAGAAGTGATACTCCCATATTTGAATTATGAATTTAACTATTGACGTCAATCATATAACTTTTTCTTCCGGCTTAAATCGGGCTCTGACCAGAAGCTGTAATCAGATAAATGTCAAATATGTTGAAACTTTACTACGGAAAAAGAGTGTCAATGCAGATTTTCAAATGAACAAAACTGCAGCTTTTTGTGTACAAAAAATTTCTGAAATATTTGATGTTTTAAAGACAAAAACCAATCTAAAAATTTTTGATTTAAAAGCACCCAATATAAGAATTTATAATAGACAAAGTTTGATCTTTCCATTTCAAGGATACGGATTTTGTATTCCTGAATCAAGAAAAGTCTTGAAAGAGGAATTACCCTATGAAACCGGCTCTATATTTTATGATGATAAATGCTCTATTGAGGAGTTGAATAATAAATTAGATGAAAGTTATTCAAAGGACGAGCGCAGTTCTTCTCATTATCTTTCACCTTTTATCCATGAAATAATGCATGGCGTTTATGTTGATTACATATATAAAAAATATGGTTATGAAGGTCAATGCCCGTATACACGCAAAAATACTCAAAAGAACAGAATTTTGGCTTGAAAATAATGGATATTCTACAGCAGAAAGTATTCAGCAGAGAAGAAAATGAAATTATAAAAAACAATCTGGGTTTGTATTCTTTATCACCGGAAAATCAGTATCATGAAGTTTTTGCAGAAACTTTTACTAAAATTATTTGCAACTGTCTATCTCCACAAGACTCATTACCTGTAAAAAATCCACTGGAAGAAATGAAAAGTTTACCCTGTGAGTTTTTAAGAATTCTGGCAAAGTTGTTCTAATGAATCATATAAGTAGCATTTGAGCCGAGGACTTTGTCTTTTAGCCGTTTAAAGCCTTTGCCGTAAATATATTTCATCTGTTCAACGAGGTTTTCTTCAACGTCAATCAAATACATATCGTGAACAATAAATTCTTTTATAATAAATACAATTCCCTTGTTTTTTGTCCAAATTATATTAGTGTCTGAAATATCATTTTTTAGTGAAGAAATCTTTCCTACAATACCCTCGCTATCATCAGCCGCTATAATAATCATTCTTCCGCCGAGTGAGAGTTCAATATCTCTTCCGAATGCGTGTTCAAAAACAAGCCCGAAACGCGAATTAAAATTGTCATATCCTACAATTCGTATTTCTACGTTCCTGTTATAAGCATTAAGAAGCTCTTTTTCAAAAAATTTGAAATCCTGCGACCAGATTTCCATATAAATTTCTCGTTTTGCATTCTGTATAACTTCTATAACTTTATCTTGAATGTTTTGTTTGCCGTTAACCGTAATAATAGGTTCGTTATAATTTTCTTTGACCTCCGGCAGATGCTTATCAAGATAATTTATAGTGGAGTTAATTTTTTTCATATAGCTTGAAGTAAGCTGTTTAGGTCTTATCGGGGTGTATGTTACAGGCTTTGTGTTAGCAGAAACAACAACTTTTTTTTCTTCAAGAACTTTTAAGGTGTCGTAAGTTCTTGACTGAGGAATATTTGCGAGCTTAGAAACCTCATAACCTGTCGCAGGATATTTTTTTAGAAGCGCAATATAAACCTTTGCCTCATATGTATTAAATCCTATTTCTTTTAGTTTTTCTACCAGATCCGCCATATTTTGATTGTAACATTCCTTTACAAAAAGTCAATTTATAGAGCCGGAATAACTTTATATATATAAGGTTAGTTTTAAATAGGTTAGGTTTAATATGACACTTCCAATCAATTCACTTGCGAATATGGAATATATGCTTTACGGCGGTGCACTTGGCGCAAATCCGAATTGCCCGAGTTATGCGAACGGTTATAAAGCTGTAAACAATAATTATTATAATCCTTATATGCAGCAGTATCAAAATGGAACTTCATATGTACCTTCTTCCAATATTGGTATTAATCCGCAGGCTATACAGAATAGTTATAATAATACACCTCAGCTTAGACAAGGATATCCGAAACAGGCAGTTTCTAAAAATGACATTAATACCCTTGCCAAGTTTTATGAAGATGCAAACACTTATGTTCAAAAATGGGGCGACATAGGTACAAGCGCTTTAATGATTGGTATGATGGAAAATTCTCAGGTGATTAAGCATCCTCTAAACTCTTTCAGAGCAATGGGTGTTACTAATAAGATTTTTGATAAATCAAATCCTGCAGTACAAGCATTATGGAAAAAGAACCCGGAATTAATGCAAAAGGCGTATGGGCAGCTGCATGCAGTAAACAGAATGGCGCAGCCGAAATTCTCTTTTGTGCAAAAGTGGTTCCAGGAGCCAATAAGTGAGGCTTCAAGACAGGAGCTTGAAAAGATAATGTCTGATGCAATTAAATCCGGGGACGAAAAGGCTATTTTAAGAGCTTCAGAAACTTTAAAAGCATCAAGAGGTATGGATGGCTATCTTCCAACTCTATGGAACAAAATTACCGGTGGAAAGAACTTAACACCTCAAGAAAGAATTGCTAAAAAGGCGGCAGATATAGAAAAAGCTGTAAATGCTCCGGCTGCTGTTAGACCAGGTATGACTGGTTTATTAAAACAGGGTCTTAAAGAAGGTAAGACATTCGCTTTATTTGGAATGTTGATTGATTCACCTAAAATTATTTCTGCGTACCAAAATGGCGGAATGGGTTCAGCAATTACGCAAACCTTCCAGACAGGTGTAAGATCAGTTGCAGATGGTATCGGATGGACTCTCGGCCGTGCAGTAGGTACTGCTGTTGGTACAAAAGTCGGTGCAGCAATAGGTACAGCGGTATGTCCGGGATTAGGAACAGCTGTAGGTGCAGTAATTGGCTTCCTCGGCGGTGCTGCCGGTTCAATTCTGGCAAGTAAATTTACCCACAGCTTGATGCCTACGGATGAAGCAACAAAGCTAGAAGCTGAAAAGCAGAAGAAAACTCCGGAAGGCAATGCGCAGCTGCTGTCATTAGTTCTACAGAAAGTCCAGGCTGGAGAAAAAGTGCCGGATAATGTTCTAACATCAGCACAAAATGTAGCAGCAGCCATGAGTGCATAAAAAAATTTGATATCCTATTAATTAACCTATATAATCCCTTCTTTATGTTAAAATCACAAAGAGGGGTTTTTATTATGAGAAGTGATAATATTAAAAAAGGTATAGCAAGAACACCGCATAGAAGTCTATTGATGGCATCAGGAGTATCTAAAAAAAATATAAAAGCGCCGTTTATAGGTATTGCGAGTTCTTTTTCCGACTTAGTTCCGGGGCATATCGGTATGCGTGATTTAGAACGCCAAATTGAAAAAGGTATCCATACAGGAGGAGGACAGGCGTTTATATTTGGAGTGCCTGCCGTTTGTGACGGAATTGCAATGGGGCACAGCGGAATGCAATATTCACTTCCATCAAGGGATTTGATAGCGGATTGTATTGAAACTGTTGCTAATGCTCATCAGCTTGACGGACTTGTGCTTCTTTCAAACTGTGACAAGATTACTCCGGGAATGCTTATTGCTGCTGCAAGAATTAATATTCCTTGCATCATCGTGACAGCAGGCCCGATGTTGGACGGCGAGAGCAGATGTGAAAAACTAACTATGATTAAAGGCGCTTTTGAGGCTGTCGGAAAATATCGCAGCGGTGAAATTACGGAGGAAAGACTTATTGAATTAGAGGAGGCGTCATGTCCTTCAGTAGGAGCCTGTCAGGGGCTTTATACCGCAAATACAATGGCGTGCTTAACAGAAGTTATCGGCATGAGTCTTCCATATTGTGCAACGTCATCGGCAGTTTCTTCTCAAAAACGCAGAATTGCTTTTGAAAGCGGAATGCAGATTGTAGATTGGGTAAAAGATGATAAAAAACCGCTTGATATTATTACAAGAGATTCTTTAAGAAACGCTATTATTGCAGATTTAGCAATGGGCGGATCTACAAACTCGTTTTTGCATATTCTTGCAGTTGCAAATGCTGCGGGAATTGATGTTTCGCTTAAAGACTTTGAAGAACTCTCGCATAAAATTCACCAGTTTGTAAAATTGGAACCGTCGTCAAACATTACAATGACAGCTTTTCATAATGCAGGCGGTATTCCGGCAGTTGCGGATGAGCTTGTTAAAAGCGTACCGGAGTATAAAGGAGGAAAATATAAAGGTGTGTATGTTGACCGCTCTGTAATTCATCCTTATTCAGAACCTTTTAATACAAAACCCGGGCTTGGAATTTTGTATGGAAATATTGCACCTGAGGGGTCTGTAATTAAGATTTCTGCTGTGGATGAAGGCTGTTACGAGTTTGTTGGTACAGCTAAAACTTTTGATTCTGAAGAAGAGGCAATGGAAGCGCTTGAAAACGATAAGATAAAAGAGGGTGATGTTATTGTAATCCGTTATGAAGGTCCGAAGGGCGGCCCCGGCATGAGGGAAATGCTTGCGCCAACTTCGCTTCTTGTCGGAAAAGGGCTTGGTACTAAAGCTGCTTTAATTACTGATGGCCGTTTCTCGGGCGGAACAAGAGGAATATGTGTCGGACACATTTGCCCTGAAGCAGCTAACGGCGGAGTTATTGCCCTCATCAAGGACGGTGATAAAATTAGAATTGATATAAATAAAAGATTGCTTGATTTGATGGTTTCTGATGAGGAATTAGCAGAACGCCGTAAGTCTTTAAAAGAGTTTGTATCAAAAGCAAAAGGATATCTCGGCAAATATTCAAGAACAGTTCAGGATGCAAGCCATGGCGCAATTGTTTAAAGAAGAATTAAGAAAAGAGATAAAAGCTAAACGAAAGCTTATTAATATTGATTGTCAAATGCTTGTGGAAAATTTAATGAAAACACAAGAATATAAGCGGGCAAAGAATATCATGATTTTCTATCCGTTGAAATATGAAGTAAATCTTCTTTCTCTGCTCAAGGACAAGACAAAAAAGTTTTATCTCCCTAAGATTGATGGAGAAAATTTGTTGTGCTGCCCTTATGGAGAAGGAGATGAACTTTGTGTATCCTGCTTTAAGACATTTGAACCTGTTACAGAGGCTTGTGATAAAAATATAGTAGATTTGGTAATTGTTCCGGCGTTATGCTGTGATAAAAATAATTACCGTCTAGGATACGGCGGCGGGTTTTATGATAGGTTTTTGAAAAATTTTAGAGGCAAAACTGCTGTCTGCCTGCCGGAAGAATTAATTGTAGAAACGGTTTATCCAGAAGCTCATGATATTTCGGTTGACTTAGTCATTACTGAAAATTATATGTGAAAGAACGCTGGATAGCAGAGTCAACAGCACCTTGAGCTGACTGCATTTCTGCATCAACCATTTTGAGCCTGTTCTGGTATTCCTGCATTTGCAAATCAAGTTTCTTTTCCAAAATAATAAGCTTATCTCTTCTTGCCTCTAGCTGCTTAACCGCAGGGTTGTCGGGATCCAAATCATTTCCGAGAGCCATTATCTCATCAGAAGAAGCAACCAGCTCCATTTTTGCTGAAGCAATCCATTGAATTTTAGTCTCAAGCGTTATCTTATACGCGGTGAGATACATCATTCTGAAACTGGAGGCAATTAATCCCATAATCTGTTCCTTTTACCTTGTTTCGTTTAAATTCTTGCCTTTCAGGAATGTGTGTTCATTACTTTCTGCTATCAAACTTTCCATTTTATGGAGCTGATGCTTATGGTAGTTTACCCTATACTTTGCCATCTTTAACTTCTGTCTGATGGTAAGCATATCCTTAAGACTTGAAAGTAAACTAACGGCCAGTGCTTTAAACGGATTTTTTCGTTTAAAAAACGATCTGGTAAAATTCATAAAATTCACTAACCGTTTCATACTATCTTGTAGTTCTTCACGCATAAGCATTTACTCCTATACGATCTAAGCCTACATGTATTATAAAACATGTGAACTTAAATAATTGCCTGTTTTCTAGTTTATTTGTAACATTTGTTAACATATTATCTTGAACTAGTCCTATTGCCGGTGATACTATTAAATATAAACCTTTTTTTATAATATTCTTCTTTTACTACATTATTATTTATCGGCATTTTTTTCAAAAACTTTAGCTCTTTCCTGTTATAATAGCGTAATTCGTTACAAAAATTTACAAGTGACGCTAAAGATTTTACTAAAGCGTTATTTAGAACAATATCAAGCATTATTCTGAAAAAAGTGCGTCCCTGCATAATCTCTCTCTTATATTTAAATTTTGCCGACTATTTGTCTACGTGCGTAGCACTATAAGTCTTGAATATCTTTGCTTGCAGACTCAATATCGTCTTTAAGCATTTTTCTAACAATATCACCTTGAGTATCAAGCATTTTACACACTGTTTCAATGTTAGCAACTTTTTGCGAAAGAATTGTATCAGCATTTGAAACAATGTTGCTTGAAACTGTTTGATAAGCAGAAAGCGCGGCAGAAGAAGTCCCCTGCATTAAGTTGCCCATAACAACCGCAGGCAGCCCAAATTCTCCAAGATAAGGTGCTGCAGCAGTCATAATGCCGCCCCATCCTGAAACTAAACCGGCAAGAGGCATTAAAATATTAGCCGCTCCAATACCGTATCCATTAGCTGTTCCTATACCATAAGCAGCAGTACTTGCAATGTCTGCAATGCTTCCAATACCGGATGCATAACCTGTGGTTGCTCCGTCAGAAGAGCCGAAACCTGATAATAAATCTCCAATTCCGGACGCTCCTCCAGTAGTGTAACCGCTTTGTCTGTATCCGTAATTTGCAGCGTAACCGCTTGGAAAGCCTGAATAATTTCCTAATGAATTAACGCCGAATGATGAATAAGTTCCTGTTGTTCCTCCGGCTCCGCCGTTATATTGAGTCCAATAAGAAGTTCCGGGAATATTCATAGCGCTAGTGCCGCCAAGTGTTGTCATGAAAGCTGATGGTGCAAACAAACTTGCAAGCTGGTATAGAAAACCTCCTGCAGCTTCAAAACCTGTGCCGGAACTTGCAGAGCCGGAAACAGTTAAATCTCTTAAACGGTCATATGTTTCATACAGCATAACCTTGGCGTCTGCAGAGGCTGCGCCGTATTTGTTTGCTATTACTAAGTATCCATCGTTTTTGTATGACATAAATTCCTCTTGTTATTTAACTGTATTTACTCTATGTCCTAGCCGCCGAATGTCTTGAAGGAGTCTTCAATGTTGTCTTTAACAACCTTAGAAACTGCATCAATTTCTGTAGAAAGAGCATTTTGTTCTGTATCAAGCTGTTTTAACCTTAATTCAAGCTGCTGGTCTTCCTGCTGAATTAATGATGTTTTTACGTTAATATCCTGCACCATTTTGTCGTACTGTGCATTTTCATAATTATACTGATTCATTGCATCTTTATAAGCGTCATCATCGGTTACTGTTTCTACGTTAAGCGTATATGTTACAGAGTCATCTTCAAATCTTACAGAAGTGAATCTGCCGTTACCATCTGTTTCAAGAAGAGCTTTAACAGTATCATATTTTTTTTGTTTAATATAACTTGCATTATAGTATGAAAGCTGTTTTTGACCATCAATATTGTTAATACCGCTGCCGCTTGCATATGATTTGTTTAAGTCGGCAAAAGTTGTGTAATAAGTAGTGCCGTTCATTTTAAATGAATATATACCGCCGGTGTATTCACCATTTTCGTTAAAGCAGTCAAGGATTGAAGAGTCAATCTCCTGTTCTTTCATGTCTTTTACAATCTGGTTTAATTCAGCTTTTTGGTCATCAGTAAGGTCTGTTAACAGTGTAAGTTCACAGTTTCCTATATAAGTTGGTCTGCGTAAGCCTTCATAAGCTTTCTCTGCCTGCTGATATGTTTGAAGAGCCTGAAATTCCACTGCTTGCAGCGCAGTAATCTGTGCATCGTATTTATCTGCAATAGCTGTTATAGAATTATCTCCTGAAGTAGCGTAAACAGGAAGTACTGTTTTTGTACCGCCGGAAGATCCGCCGTAAAGATTTCTTAAATCAGATTTTAACGCGATATTTCCATTTTCATCCATGTAAACATTTGCGTAATCAGCCTGAACATCTTCTGACATTGCACCTTCTTCAACTAACCTGTCAATAGCAGCTTTTGCGATAGCCTGTTTGTCTGCGGATAGTTTATTGTAGCCTGTAAACGTTGTAGGCCCTTTAGTTGACTGTTTAGGAGAAAGTTTTGTCTTATCTCCAGTATATTCTGTACCGTCTGTATTATAGTATTTACCGTCTTTCATGTAACAGGTAGACTGATCATCGGAGTTTTCATATATCGGATATTTTTTACCATCGACTTCAAACATTTCCTGAATGGTTTGTGTAACACTATATGTGTTATTGTCAGTATCATAATCACATTTTGAAACTCCGGTAAAACTATCTATATCAGCATAGTTTGCCAGAACAGCTGCTTCGTCCTGCTTAGCTTTTGTTGCAGCTTTTGCCTCTTCATATTCTTTTTTTGTTTCTGTAACAAGTCGGAGCGCTGTTTCTATCTGATCAGCACTTGCTTCTGTTCCGCTCTGGAACTGTACCTGCGGGTCGTTCAATTTCTTTTCTGAACCGGTATAGACATTTGTTTCAGTGTATCTGGTTACAACATAATTGTAGTCTTCTTCAGGGTTTGCCAGCTGTTCCCAGTTTTCAATAACGTAGTCATTAGCCCCGTCAGAATATGAGTACTGCTGCTTAGTATAATCAGCTGTACTCGGAGGTACAGGTACATTAAGCCCCAGCATCTGATTAAATAAATTAGCGCTCTGATTGGATAATACAGTTCTGGCTTGATTTATCTGCTGTCCTTCGTATTCACAATTTGATTTACGCGCGACCAGTGCTAAATATCTGGCTTGCGATGCTGCCATACCCATAGTGGTATCTCCTATTTATAATATTTCTATGATTGTTTTAATGGGATATTACCTGAAGTCAATCTCTTATAATAGCATTATATATTATTTTTACAAAATTTAATAAAGCTCAGAAAAATAAATCATTCGTTTATACTAGGTTTTCTTTTAAAAATCATACATATATGGTACAATTATTTAATGAAGTTTTTACTTTACCTTTTCTGTATTCTAATATTTTTCCCATCTTCCTGTTCTGCAATAGAGGAGGTTATTCTTAATATTGACGATAATAACGCGCCTGAACCAAAAGCTGAAAAAATCTTTGATGAAGATGATAAATTTACATTGTATGAAAAAATACAGGATATCAAGGCTAAAGAGGTTAAAGATACAAACAGTACTGCATATCTTTTAGACGGAATTTTGACTAAAAAGTTTGAAGCAGGTCCTTTTGAAACTATGCATTTCTTTGGTTATTACCGCGGAGCAGTAAATATTGATGTGTCTAATGGCGCTGATTCCGTTTATGATTTCAGTGCAATTCAGGCAGGAATAAACGGTAAGTTTCGGGGTGGTAAAAACTATTATGAAGCAAGACTAAGATTTGATCCTCTTGATGGTTATTCATTCCTGCAGGGCTTACCGGCTGATATATATGTCGCGAATGCTTCGATTCCGCATCATACTGTAATTATAGGTAATACAAGAACTCCAACAGGTTATGAAGGGTCAAGATCTGATTCCATTATTCCTTTTGTTGCGCGCGCACAAATCGCCAGAAATTTTGGCAATACTCGTAAAGTCGGTATAAGGGTTAAAGGTAATTATGACCTAATTGAATATGATTTAGGGGGATATAGTTCTGATACTTATTTTAGAAGTTTTTTCCCAGGGACAGAGTTTTCCGGCTGGGTTACTCTAAAACCTCTCGGAAAAACAAAAGGCAAGTATGGTAAATTAAACCTCGGCGGCGGCTTAACTGCCGGCAAAAATGGGACAGATTATACTGTATCCGGACT
>ENA-OPCO01000312-OPCO01000312.1-human-gut-metagenome-genome-assembly--contig:-NODE-312-length-36493-cov-3.263900_pt1 | contig 36493 bp, 30 predicted proteins | sample MGYA00241562_ERZ501475 | MGnify/ENA primary metagenome ERZ501475 (study PRJEB25962, sample SAMEA2042627) | human gut metagenome | biome: human gut; feature: human-associated habitat; material: faeces... | reverse complement strand
ATATCAGTTCATTATAAAAATCTCAGATTTTTGTCTTGACAACTGAGCCATTATAATTTAAAGTTGGAATTTCCGCAACTCACAGTAGCATCTTGCCTATTTTAGGCGTTTCTCTTGTATTTTTCGTATGTAAATTCTATACATTTGCAATTTATAATATCATAAATATTAGGAGAGATTCAAATTATTTTGAAGCATTTACCTTCGAGAGTATCTCTTAATTTTTTATCTGAAGTGTAAAAAATTAAAAATATTTTGCAAGAATTTCTGTACGATGTAAAACAAGAGAAGATAGAGAAAGTAAGATTGTATATTGATTCAGGCATGCATTCATCAGAGATGTAACAAAAGCGGAAGAGAGAACGGTAAAGAGTTTATATACAAATTAGATACATTGTTGTTTTATGATGTCACTGCAAAGAAAGTAAGGTGTTTCAGACTCTTTTGAAATCACAATATGTGGATGCAGGGAGTATGGTGAAACCGGAACAGGAATACAAGGAGGACATTATGAAGAAACAAGTATTTATCATTACTATTATGGTAGTGGCAGCACTTGCAACGGCATGTGGTCAAAGAGCAAGCGGACGAAAAAATACAATGAGTACATCGAAGCAGAAAGCTGTTGCAAGCCCAACGAAGAAAGAGCAGGAAGCGACTGCGAGCCCAACGAAGAAAGAGCAGGAGAGGGCTTCTGCAGTCGCTAAGGAATCTCTTGATGAAGAAGATATTCACGCAGCACTCAAGGTGGCTAAAGAATATTATAAACACACCACACAAAAGGTGAAGAGCTTGGAATACAATGGTGGATCAGGTGACCAAATACAGTTCCAAGGCAAGGATACGAAGAGCGGAAAGTATCGTATCATTCGTTTGAAGAAAAAGAACGGCAAATGGGTTGTTAAAGGTGAGGGATATTGAAGCGGCCTGTTTATTTTTTGACCCATTTTTTGTACAGCCTTTTCTTGCTGGATGGCAGCTTAAATTTCGCTTTCTTTGCAATGCCATGAAATGCTTTTTTACCAATAGACTTTTTCGTTAGAGACGTCGTCTTAATGGTTATGGTGCGCAGACTGCTGCATTTCGCAAAAGAAGAGGCTCCGATTTTCTTTGTCTTTTTCAAAATGGTTACTTTCTTAAGTGCTTTGCAACCGGAGAATGCTTTACTTCCGATGGATAGCACATTACTTCCGGTCGAAACACGCTTGAGTGCTTTGCAGCCATAAAATGCTTTATTGCCAATGGCAGTAACCATACAGCTATATTTGCCGTAAGCTATTTTAGCTGGAATGGATAATGTAACAGATCCCTTTTTCTTGCTTTTTAGATATTTCTTGTCATATCCGAGACAGGTTACAGTGCAAGTCTTTGTGCACACATTGCGGTTTGCAATGCGGTAACGCAGTCCTTTGACGGTAAATACAGTGCCGACTTTTGGAGTGGCGGTATTGTTTTTGTTGACAGATTGTCCATTCCCGGGATTATTGTTATTTTGGTTAGGAAGGTCAAAGTCCGGATCATCGGAGTTGTTATTGTCTGTCAGTTTTGGTATTTCCGTAATACGTGAACGTTCATTACAGCGTTTACAATGCAGTGACATTTCTCCGGTAGATGTTTTGGTTGCCGGGATGTCAATGGTGAAGTTAGTTGCCCAATCGTGTCCAAGTGGTTTTAAATATGTCTCGCTTATGTCGATTTCCTGTTTGCCGTCAGCATCCCAAAAGACCTTACAACATTCGCTGCAGGTATAATAGCTGGCGGAACCGGCTTCCGTGCAGGTCGCGGCAACCGTATCATGAAATATCATAGTATGTACATGATTTGGAATCGCTTCATCATAGTGTGTGGTAGCACCGGCATTTTTTGCCAGATTATAATATCCGACGCCATACTTTGGACAATAAAAGTCTAAAGTATTGGTTTCACTGACGACATTTTTCCAAGCGTCACTTGCAGTGGTCGGTGCGTTATCGGACTGAAAATACATTTTGCTTAATTTGCTGCAGTCAGCAAATGCTTCCGAATCAATGCGGGTGATCGTTTGTGGAAGGGTAATGCTTGTTACGTTTGTTTGTCCGGCAAATGCTTTTTTGGTGACGACACGTACCGAATATGAGGTGTCGTTGATCGTTATGGTGGATGGAACATGGATATCTCCGGTCAGTATATCGTTTGGAACGACAGAGACGGAGGCGAATTTTGTGCCCTCCACACTTTCTTCCAGAGTGAAACGTAAATGATCTTTATTTACATAACGCTGGTAGCCACATACGGTACATTCCCCATCTTTATATTGGTGTCCGAGTGCATTTACAACCTGCTGCGGCGTGAATACCAAGCCGCATTCAGAGCAGTGAGATCCTTCGGTAAGTCCCGGAGTGGTACAGGTTGCCGGAACTGCTTCATCGATTACAGTCACATGTGTATGTGGTTTGGCGGCAGAGGATTGAATCGTATACGGAATCGCTGTCTGTCCACAAAACAGACCGGCTCCTGTTACCGTGACAGTTGCTGTTCCGACGGCGGTGTTGTTTTCATAACGAATCGTGTAGTCCTTATTTTCGGTCAGGGTAGTACCATGCATGGTCACAGTGACTTTTGGTTTCTGTGGCTTGCCGGTATAGATGTACGACTTTTCGGACAGAGTGATTTCGGCCTGTGCAATGTCAACACTGCCGTTTTCACCGATACGAAGAGTATAGGTTTTCTTTATGGCAGGGTTATAGGTTGGATACACAGTGATTTGTGTAATGCCTGCAGCTAATACATTAAGCGGATTTACGTAGGTCTTATCGGATATGATACCAGGCGTGGAAATGACAGACGGATCTGAGGATTCAATACGGAGCTCCTGATAATCGCTATCGCCGTTGATATTTTGCGCCCATGCATAAATGGTGGAGCCGATTGGGTTGCTGGCCGGCATGGAAGAATAATAGGAACTTGTGGTGGAGGTACTATTCCGCCAATAAATATCGAACGAGGTTGGCGGAGCGATGTAGATCGTATTCTGGCAGTCGGAGCAGATACCCGTGCTCTTGCCGTTGGCATCAATCTCTCCATATACATAGTTATGTGGTGTTTTGGGGATGATTTCCTCAAAATCTTTATTACAGGTGTCACAGTGATATGTACGTGACCCATTTTTGGTACAGGTTGCCGGTGTATAATCGGTCTCTTTACGCTTATGCGCACAAGAGATATGTACTGTTTTGGTCGCAAATATTGCGTTATCTGCTTTTGCTGTAATGGTGACATCTCCATTGGTAAGACCTGTAACGTTTCCGTTGTTATCTACCGTAGCAATCGTACGGTCGGAAGAGGAATAGGTTAGAGGCTGGACGGACCAGATCTCGCGGGTGGACACTTTGCCATTGCTGCGAGTGAGTTCCAAACGTACTTTTGCGGTTAAGCTGGAAGTCTGCTCCGTTTTTATCGTATCTGTGCCGTCTAAGAAATTCTCTTTGATATATTTGTTGGAGATCTCAACTTTTTGTATAACATCGGTCTGCACATCCTGCATGGTTTCGTTCAGACCGGTTCTCGTAGAAAATTCACCGGCAACGGTATTCGGATAAGGTGCTGCTTCGGAATAGAAATCGCCCAATCCGACATAGTTGTATTTTGGATTGATCATACTTTTATAATGACCGGTTTCATTGGACAGATTTTGATCGACCCAGTCTTTTTGTTCAGATTTCCACAGAAGGACACCTTCGGTCATGCTTTTTCCCCAACAGTAAGCGAGATCTTCACAATTGGAAGATACACCATGAAAGGATAGGGAAAAAGTATCTTTATCGCTGGGACGATCATGTCCGGATGCCATGAAATTAAACGAAATGCCAGCCTCTGCCGCACGGATGCGAGCGATGCTTTCTAAGTCTCTCGACCATCTTAACGGTTTATAATCATCGGATGTCAGCATACGGCTGGGATCGCGCGGATCCGGTATGTTGCCGGCTTCACAGGCTTCCTTACGAATTTCATTTAACTTGTCTAGAGCTTCCTGTGCCTGACTATAATACGAACCATAGATACCAAGCATTGTACATCCGTTGGATGCGCTCGCCACATCTGTTTCTAATATTGGCGGTGTTGCCTTGGAATCAGGCGTAGCGGTTGGTTCAGTTGCGGTTGCTTTGTGAGTAGTGACATCCTTAGGCGTTACAGCAAAAGCAGCTGCCGCTGATCCACTGGTGGTAGGAAGCACCATAGAGATGCTTAGAAGTGCCGCTATTGCAGTCGTTTTCCAATTGTTTTTTCTCATAATCATTTACATTCCTTTCTTTTTTTTTCAATTGAGCGCACAACGAGCAGACAAGTCGGTACGATGTAGAGCGTAGCAGTGATCCAAGCACTTTGATCGGCAAAGCAGATTGCATCGAAGTGAAAAATAGGAACCAATGCCAGACTGACGAAACAGCGTGCCGCCATTTCGACGGCGCCCGAGAGGATAGCTCTGCCGGAATAGCCAAGACCCTGTGTGGTCATGCGGCAGGTGTTTAAGATGCTGAGTGACCAATAGAAGAATCCGAGGCAGCGCAGATATTTGGCAGAAGCATCAAGCACTGCAGTAGCGGATGGCTTCACGAACAGCAGTGTCAATGTACGTCCAAAGAAGATAAGTACAATGCCTGCTACAAGGCCATATGCCATGCCGACGAAGACGCCCTGCAAGATTCCTTTCTTAATACGATCCGTCTTCCCGGCACCAAGATTTTGTCCGCAAAAGGTGGACACACCGGTTGCGATTGCATCAAATGGACACATGGCAAACTGCTTAATACGCATAGCTGCGGTGAATCCGGTAATATAGACGTCACCCAGTCCGTTGTTGGCGGACTGCATGACCATACTGCCTATCGCTGTAATGGAATATTGCAGTCCCATAGGGATCGCCATGATAAGCAGATGCGATACCATCTGTGGGCGAAAAGCGCGATCCTCTGCAGTTGGATGCAGTATCGGTACCTTCTTTAGTATAAACACGAGACAAAGCAGCCCGCTGATCCCCTGAGCGGTGATCGTTGCAATTGCAGCACCGGCACAGCCCCAGTGAAAGACAACGATGCAGACCAGATCCAAGATAATATTTAATATGGTGGAAAACACCAAAAACAAAAAAGGTGTTTTGCTGTCGCCAACGGCACGAAGTATGCTCGAAAGCAGATTGTACAGTAAAGTACAAGGGATGCCCAGGAAAATAATTAACAAGTAAATATAGGCATCTTTATAGATGTTGGCTGGTGTGGTTAAAATATGTAAAATAGCAGGGCAAAGCAGGGCGCAGATCGTTGTCAGCAGGACGGCGGCAGCAATCGTGATAAAAATGCTGTGCCAGATATAGGCGCGCATGGATCTGTAATCCTTGCCGCCAAAGCGTTGAGCGATAGGAACTCCAAATCCACAACAGATGCCGATGCAAAATCCAAGTACCAAAAATTGGACACTAGAGGAGGCACCGACTGCAGCTAGCGCTTTCGGTCCAAGGAATCGTCCAACGATCGCCGCATCAGCAACATTATACATTTGCTGAAAAAAGTTGCCGATCAACAAAGGAAATGCAAACTGCAGGATCAAAAGCAGTGGCTTACCTGTTGTCATATCTTTCGTGACATCTTTACTCATCTAATTTCGACCTCCATATGTAACGCTGAACTCCGATTTGTTTGCCTCATATAATGTATAGGGAGTAATTAACAATTTCAATATCGCAATTATCTATTTTAACACCATAATTGGGAAATGCAACTGCTATTTTTGAAACATATATCGGAAATAAACTTCCTTGAAGGCAGCATAGTTATTTCGCGAAATTGGGATGACCATGCCGTTTTGAAGAGTCACTTCGGTTTTAGTAAATTGTTCTACGAACATTAGATTTACGATATAGCTGCGATGACACTTGATAAATCCCCGATCCATATGGAATATCTCTTCGCACTTATAAAATGGTTCACGGATTGTGATCTGCGTTCCGTTTGAAAAGGTTACAAGTACCAGTTTGTTTTGCGCTTCCAGACAGGCAACCTCTTCGATCGTCATTTTGTAAAAACCGGTCACAGTCTGTGCCGTAAAGGTTTCTTTGATCTTGCAAAATTGTTTCCGGTATTCGTCCATGACAGCAAATAATCGTATTTCGTCAATGGGTTTCAGCAGATAATGAAAGGCTTTGACCTCGTAGGATTCAACTGCAAATTCACGGGAGGAAGTTAGAAAAATAATGGGAACATCCTGTCCGTTTGCACGTAATTCAGCAGCAGTGTCTATGCCGTTCAAAAGAGGCATAATGACGTCTAACAGGATCAAATCCATACATTCATCTGTATGTGCAGCAATCAGATCGTCGCCATTATCATACGTGAAGATCTGCATTTCAATACCATGTTCACCAGCCCATTTCTGTAATAAACGGGAAGTTGTTTCTATATAAATTGGTTCATCATCACAAATTGCTATTTTCATAATGTCCTCTTTCTCTCATTCGTTAAATGATAATTTGAAGGGTAAAGTAGTTGCCGGATACAGAAAAGTGGCACTGTCCGCCGAGCTTTTCAACATAATATATAATACTTCGCACGCCTATACCGTGACCGGGTGTCTCAGAGATTGGAATACCGTCTATGAATTTCGGCGGTTTTTCAATCGTATTTTCGACTTGGATCAAGAGATGTGCGTTTTTTTCAGAGATTGTTAAGGTGATCATACGATTCGGAATAGTCATGTTCTGCAGAGCATGCAATGCATTTTCCAGTGCATTGGACAGAATAGTGCTAACATCCGTTTCGGATTCCGGCAATGGTGGCATCCTGCCAATATTGCATTGAAAGATAACGCCGATATCTTCAAATCGTGTATGGTAGATAGAGATTACGGAATTGATCATCTCATCTTTGCAGTAATTTGTAATGACGGTATCATCATAGCTGTCGTATAGTTGTTTGATGTAATCCATCGCATGATCCGGACTGTTGTTTTGAAGCTGTGTCAAGATGATCGTTAGATGATGCCGCATATCATGCCGCAAAATAGCAATTTTTTGTTCGCTAAGTTTGACCTGTTCAATTTCCTTTTGAATAGAAAGAAGCTGCATTTTAGTCAGATCGCTGTATTGGCGGATCTGCTGTTTGCGTTCGTATTCCTTGAAATATATAAGTAGAAATGTAAGATAGGCCAGACAGGAAGCGAAGCCCATAAACTCGACCACAGCTTTGTTGCCGGAGTATAACAGATTGGAAAATTTTGTACACATATAGTCAAAAATATAATAGACAAAAGGGAGAAAGCCAATAACCCAAAGCTCTCGTCTATCCTTCGCAAAAATCATTTCTGTCGTGTGACACACATAGCGGCATAGGAAGAAATACGTACCGAGGGTTGCGATGATGCGAAAGCAGTAATAACACCATTGTTCACTGGAGAGAGAAAGTGCAAACATTCCGATCCACGTACTGACCTGACAGCAAAGGTAGGCAGAGACGATGGAAACACAGGACGAAAGAAATGTGTAATGGTAGTAGAATGTCAAAAACAGAGCGAGCGGAAGATGTATGAACAGAGGGTAGATCTGCATGGTAGCAGTTTCACCGATAAGAGTGAGTGACAGCAGATAGACGGTACCCTCTGCCAGAGAATACAATAGCAGTTTGATCGTATTAGACTTGTTTTGGCGCACGCCTAAAAAAAAGGCAGATAAAAAAATGCCAAACAGCAGAGTGGTAGTATTGTGAATTGCTGCCAGTACATGCAGTAACATAGAGCGCTCCCTCCTAATATATTTTGTGTATCAGCTTGAGCGAAAGAAATGGGATCCATTACTTTCGCAGATGCGTAGATCATTACCAAAAGAATAGCAATAAATGTCAGGAAAGTCAAAAAAAACGGTAAAAGGAGTTGACATTGAAAATATATTGATATACCGTAATTTAATGAGAAAAATTCTCAACAAGAATTATACCTGGAGGATAGTATGACCTTAAAAGAACTGGAGATAGGAAAGAGTGCTGTTGTGACGCAAGTAGGTGGCGAAGGCGCGCTTAGACAGCATTTTTTGGATATGGGAATGATTCCCGGAGCAGAGGTGACGGTTGTCAAGTTTGCACCAATGGGAGATCCGATGGAGTTACAAATACACGGGTACGAATTGACGCTTCGCCTAGCAGAAGCAGAACAGATTGAGATAAAACCGATTGACAAGCGCAGTAATAGTCATGCCGGTAGTGAAAGAATACAGCCATCTGTACATCCGGGGCTTGGTGAAGAGGGAAAGTTTCATTCCAAAGAGGACGAACATCCTCTGCCGGAAGGAACCACTTTAACATACGCCCTGGTCGGCAATCAAAATTGTGGTAAAACGACATTGTTTAATCAGTTGACGGGTGCGAATCAACATGTTGGCAATTTCCCCGGGGTTACAGTGGATCGCAAAGATGGTGCTATTAAGGGATATTCAGATACAAATGTGACGGATCTGCCGGGAATTTATTCGATGTCGCCATATAGCAGCGAAGAAATCGTTTCGCGTAACTTTGTGCTGCAAGATCATCCAACAGCAATTATCAATATTGTCGATGCAACCAATATTGAACGTAATTTATATCTGACCATGCAGCTTTTGGAGATGGATATTCCGATGGTAGTCGCATTGAATATGATGGATGAAGTAACCAGTAACCATGGAGCGATCAATGTCAATTTGATGGAGGAATTGCTAGGGGTACCTGTCATTCCAATTTCTGCAGCCAAAAACGAGGGCGTAGAGGAACTCGTGAAACATGCACTTCATATTGCGAAGTATCAGGAACGGCCGATGCGACAGGATTTCTGTGACAAAAAAGATCACGATGGTTCCGTACATCGGTGTATTCATGCGGTGATCCATCTGATTGAAGATCACGCTGAAAAGGCAGATATCCCGGTGCGATTTGCTGCAACGAAAGCAATTGAAGGAGATCTACTGATCCTAAAGCAGTTAAAACTTGATGAAAACGAAAAGGAAATGTTGGAGCATATTGTGTGCCAGATGGAGACAGAGCGAGGTGTAGACCGCAGTGCTGCAATTGCAGATATGCGCTTTGACTTCATTGAACGTTTATGTGAACAAGCAGTGGTAAAACCAAAAGAGAGTAAAGAGCGAATTCGCAGTGAGAAGATAGACCGGATCTTTACCGGAAAATATACAGCGATTCCGTGTTTTATTGCGATCATGGCTGCAGTATTTTATCTGACGTTTAACGTGATCGGTGCATGGCTGCAAAATATATTGCAATTAGGTATTGATGCAATTGCAGATATGGTAGGAAAAGGATTAAAAGCGGCTCAGCTGAATGATGCGTTATACAGTTTGATCATGGATGGAATATTTACCGGTGTGGGGAGTGTGCTAAGCTTTTTGCCGATCATTGTCACCTTGTTTTTCTTTTTGTCATTAATGGAGGACAGTGGGTATATTGCCCGTGTGGCTTTTGTAATGGATAAGCTGCTTCGCAAGATCGGTCTTTCCGGCAAAAGCATTGTTCCATTGTTGATTGGGTTTGGTTGTACAGTGCCGGCTGTCATGGCAACACGTACGCTGACTAGTGAAAGAGATCGTAAAATGACGATCTTGTTGACGCCGTTTATGAGTTGTACGGCCAAATTACCGATATATGCGTTTTTTGTCAGCGTGTTCTTCCCGGGGCGCGGCGGTCTGATCATGACGGGGCTTTATCTGTTTGGCATTGTTATGGGAATCTTGGTAGCCTTCCTATACCGAGCAACATTATTTGAGGGAGAACCGGTTCCTTTTGTGATGGAATTGCCTAATTATCGTTTGCCTGGTGTGCGAAATGTGGGACAGTTGTTATGGGAAAAGGCAAAAGATTTTCTGCAGAAAGCATTTTCAGTTATACTGGTCGCAACGGTAGTAGTCTGGTTTTTGCAGAGTTTTAATCTGCGTTTGAATATGGTGTCCGATTCTTCGGACAGTATGCTTGCAATGATTGCGCAGATATTTGTGCCTATATTAACTCCGCTGGGACTTGGTGATTGGAGAATTGCTACCGCATTGATCAGTGGAGTTATGGCAAAAGAAAGTGTTGTTTCCACGTTAGAAGTTTTATTCAGCGGATCGATCAGTACAGTACTTTCACCATTGACGGCCGGTTCACTGCTCGTATTTAGTCTGCTGTATACTCCGTGTATCGCAGCGATCGCATCTGTAAAACGTGAGTTGGGCAGTAAATGGGCTGTCAGCATGGTGATCTGGCAATGTATCGTTGCATGGGTTGCGGCCTTTGCAATATATTTGATCGGTGGACTATTTTGATGTTGAAATTAGTTGCCAACCTATAGTATACTAGGAGAACATAGTAAAAAGGGGGAAACTTATTTATGAAAAAATCAGTGTTAAGTATAACACCAAGTGTTCACAAGAGCACGATCGCACCGGAGATTTATGGACAGTTTTCGGAGCATTTAGGACGCTGCATTTATGACGGCGTTTATGTTGGAGAGGACTCGGATATTCCGAATACCAACGGCATGCGCAATGATGTTGTGGAGGCTCTGCGTGAGATTAAGATTCCTGTACTGCGCTGGCCGGGTGGATGCTATGCGGATGAATATCATTGGAAAGATGGCATTGGCCCGAAGGAGTCCAGACGGAAGATGGTCAATACAAGCTGGGGCGGTACAGTAGAGGACAATAGCTTTGGTACGCACGAATTTATGGAACTTTGCGAACAGATCGGCTGTGAACCATACATTGCTGTTAATCTGGGAAGTGGTACGGTGCAGGAGGCAGCAGAATGGTTGGAATATATGACGGCAGAGTCAGGATCAACTTTTGCAGAGTTACGTGCAGCGAACGGTCATGCAGAGCCTTGGAAAGTAAAATACTTGGGTATCGGCAATGAAAATTGGGGCTGCGGTGGCAGCATGGACGCGGACTTTTATGCCAATGAATATAAGCGGTATCAGCAGTTTTGCAAAGAATATTCCGGCAATCAATTATATAAAATAGCTTGTGGACCAAATGGGGATGATTATGCATGGACGAGAGAGCTGATGAGTCGTATTAACCATCAGCACGCCAAAGGGATTAGTCTGCATTATTATACCGTGCCGGGCGACTGGGAACACAAAGGAAGTGCTACGGATTTTACTGAGCAGCAATATTACGCAACGATCGCGAACACGTTAGGGATCGAGGATGTCATTGAGGGTCATTTGAAGATTATGAATGAGCTTGATCCAGAGCATAATATTGATCTTATTGTAGATGAGTGGGGAACTTGGTATGAAGTGGAGCCGGGAACGAATCCGGCATTTTTGTACCAGCAAAATACGATGCGTGATGCGATCGTAGCCGCTTTGAATTTAAATATCTTTAACAAACATAGTGATAGGATCTCAATGGCAAATATCGCACAGGTTGTCAACGTATTGCAGGCGCTGGTGTTGACAGAGGGGGATCAGATTGTTAAGACGCCAACTTATGATGTGTTTGCTATGTATAAAGAACATCAGGGTGCCAGTCTTGTGCAAAGTGCGGTTGATACGCTGCCGGTAGATTATGATGGAAAAGTGATACCATCACTTTCGGAGTCGGTGTCTGTGAGTGATGATGGAAATATGACGATTACGCTTGCGAATACTTCGCTGAAGGAAGAAATACAGGTAATCTGCCGTTTGGAAGATAAGAGCCAATTTAACGGACAAGCAGAGATTGCTGTGCTTCAGGATGAGGTGCATGCGCACAATACTTTTGAACAGCCGGATCAGGTGAAGGTGCAGTATCGTACAGAACATTGGAACGGCAGCGAGCAGACAGTTACTTTGTTACCGTGCAGTGTATGTCGGATTCATTGTCCGATTGTCTGAGAAGGGAATGTAGATTTAATATGTCTGGATCAAATATACGGATCCCCTGTGTACGCTGTCTGCTACGGGAAATGGATGAGCAGACGGCACTACAGCAGGTGTTGGACTTTCAAAGGAGTGTCCCTAAAATGGAACAGGCTGATCCGTCGCAATATGAAACACGCCTTGCGGTATGCAAGGCGTGTAAATGGCTTAATAAAGGTACTTGCCGAAAATGTGGTACTTATGTGGAAGCGAGAGCCTTTCGGTCAGATGCACATTGCCCGCTGGGGACAAACATGTGGTGATCATCAAATCCGATCATTATATCACATATCAATTAGTCTTTTTATCAAACTCGCAAATCCGCTCTTTCAGAGCTTATTCGCTTGTTTCACAAGCTTATTTGCTCATTATATCATAGGATGAGCTACTGCTGTTGCAATCGAGGTGTCTACAGGATAGTACGGGATCAGCGTTGCCTGCACGGCATGGTACAGATCTGATTTGCCCGGCCACACGGTTGTCAGAACATTTCCGGCAGCATCGAGCTGGTGATACCAAGAGCCGTGGATATGATCCAATACCTGTTCATCCAAATAACGGAGAAACATTGCATAGTCATCGGCATACTGTTGTTTGTGAGTGACATGCCAAAGTACGGCAGAAGTATTGATTGCTTCTGCAAGAGTCCAGTGCATGCGGTCATGAACGACAGGGTTTCCCTGCCAGTCTGTAGTATAGACGATACCCGGTGCACCGTCTGCGTTCCATGCATCTTTGATCGCCCTCTGATAGAGAGATTCGGCAGCAGTCACATATTTTTCAATCGGAGTAGTATCTTCCGTAGTATCTTTCATCGAATATGCCCATTGCGTGATCAATCTTGCCCATTCGATACCATGACCCGGTGTTGCACCATAGGGTTTGAACGGATCGTCCGGATGATCCTTGTTACAGTCCAGATCCGGTGTCCAGTCTTTTCGAAAATGTTCCGGGATACGCCAGTCATTATGGTTAGCCCATGTAAGAACATGATCAATAATGCGTCCTGCCCGCCAGCGGTAGGTTTCATTGCCTGTTGCATCCGCAACTGCTAAAAACGCTTCCACCGTATGCATATTTGCATTAAGCCCACGGTAATCATCTAATATCGTAAATTCTGTATTCCAAGTATCGCAGGAAAGTCCCTCTGTTTCATTCCAAAAATATTTATCGTAAGTTGCTAAAGCCTCCTCTAGCAATGACTGCGCTGCAGGTCTTTTCGCTAAAACGCCGGAACAGGCTGCCAAGATGACAAAAGCATGTGCATAGCATTGTTTGGTTGGCAAAGGAGTGCCATCCGCTTGTAATCCGGCATACCAGCCACCGTTGGAGCGATCATGCAGTTCTCCACACAATCCTTGCAAAGCGGCATCGGCAAGCAAACCATAATCCGATGCAGGTTCTAATAAAGAAGCGATGCTGTAGACATGTGCCATGCGGCTCGTGATCCAAGTTTCACGCGGACGGTCTTTCAGTGGCGTGCCATCATCGCCGAGGTAATAGGAACCACCGCCCGGTGAGGGAAACTGTCTGCCAAAGGAAAATAACGTGTCGCGGATCTCGGACAGAAATTGGCGGTTTTCCGGTGTGTCTATGGTGTATTTTAAGGAGGTAGTGTTGGTCGTTATCATGGGAAACTTCCTTTCTATATAAATTAATGATATTATATATACTTTACAGGCAGAATAACACTTTGTAAAGGAGCGAAAGAAAATGGCATTATATCAAGCAACTATCGACGATAAACCATATATTATGGCACTATATACAGAAGCCATCGGAAGCGAAGGCTGCACTTGGAACGAAGATTATCCAAGCGAGGAGACTATGGACAGCGATCTTGCCCGTGGAGATGCATATGTTTGGAAAGACGAGACGGGAGAACTTCTGGGAGCAATCTCTATCGACGATGATCATGTCGTGGAAGAACTGCCTTGCTGGTCTGCGCAACTACAGCCCGCTGCAGAGTTCGCCAGACTGGTCGTACGTGAGGATGCCAGAGGACAGGCGATTGCCAGAAAAATGATTTTGGCAATGATGCAGGTTGCCGCAAAGCGTGGGTGCAAAAGCGTGCACTATCTTGTCAGTCCCGGCAATCAGCGAGCGGTACACTCTTATGCCCATCTGCATTTTACACTGTGCGGGGGAAGCAGATCTCTTCGGTGAACATTGGCTCTGTTATGAAAAACAACTTTTGTTAAGTCTCTGATGAATACCTTGCTTCCGGGACTTCGAGTTTCCGAAAGGCATGTAGTCATCAGATACTTTTTACGGTTTTTTTACTTTGGCGCGGTAGTGAATTTTACATAGACTTTCTATAATGGTCAGCAGATAAAACATATATTGCATGACAGTATAGAAAGGAATGAGCCCATGTTAAAGTTAGATCATATTAGCAAATCATTTGATGGTGTGAGTGTATTGAATGACATTTCCCTTGAAGTGCAGGATGGGGAGATCGTTTCAATCTTAGGACCGTCCGGCTGCGGTAAGACGACCCTTTTGAATTTGATCCTAGGGATTACCGATACGGATGAGGGAACGATTTATTATCAGGAAGAAGATATCACAAAGCTTTCTATGGAAACAAGAGATTTCAATATCGTATTTCAGGATTATGCATTATTTCCCAATTTAAATGTATATCAGAATATTGTATATGGACTACGCAACAAGCCTGGCTTATCAACAGCAGAAGAGGTAGATGCCTTGATCGATTTGTTGGAACTGCGTGCACATCTGGACAAAAAAATAGAGCAGTTGTCCGGTGGGCAGAAACAGCGCGTTGCGCTAGCGAGAACGATGGTGATGAAACCAAAGATCTTGTTGTTGGATGAGCCGCTTTCGGCGTTGGATGGAGTGATCAAGGAGTCGATCAAAGACAAGATTAAGACGATTTCCCGACAGTTTCACTTGACAACGATCATCGTGACACATGATCCGGAAGAGGCACTGACACTTTCGGACAGGGTTCTTATTATCGAACACGGCAAAATATCCCAGTATGACACGCCGGCACAGATCGTGCACAGTCCGCAAAATGATTTTGTCCGCAAATTTATCTTAAATCAGCTTGTGATCAAACGAGATAACATCTTGACACTGTTTGGCGCTGCGCCATTAACAGCAGGGAAAGCGGTGTAACAGTGAAAAAGAATGCAATTGGAATTAAATTGATATTCGGAGTGATCAGTCTGTTTTTTGTCGTATTTTTAGCAATGCCGATCGTCAGATTGTTACTTCGTTCGTTTATGGATACAAATGGAGTATACACCTTGTCGGTTTATCAAAGTGTATTTACAGGGCATAAATTTGGACAGGCATTACGCAACAGTTTTGAGATCGCCGCATTGTCTGCAGCAGTAGCAACGCTGATCGCCTTTGTGTTAGCTTATACCTGTTATTATACTAATTTGCCGGCGAAAGGAAAAAGTATTATTCGCATTGCAGCGATGTTTCCCATGTTTATGCCAACGATCACGTATGGATTCGCCATTATTTATTCCTTTGGTAATAATGGATTGCTGACAAAATGTTTCCATCACAAACTGCCATTTGATCTTTATGGTATTTGGGGATTATTGATCGGATATAGCGTATACACAATACCGGTTGCCTTTTTGCTGATCAGTAACACGATGCAGTATATCGACAAGAAGGCGATGGTCGTATCCAAAGTAATGGGAGATAAGTCCTATGCTACTTTTTGGATCGCTATTATCAGACCGCTTTTAGGGACACTATGCGGTGCGTTCATTCAGGCATTTTTCCTGAGTTTTACCGATTTTGGTATTCCGGCATCCGTTGGAGGACGATTTGAAGTAGTAGCGAGTGTGCTTTATCGCCAAATGCTGGGAGGCATTCCGAATTTTGGCAAAGGTGCAGCGGTAGCGATGATCATGCTGCTTCCATCCATTGTAAGTATTTTCTTATTACAATTTCTGGAAAAATATAATATCCGCTACAAAAAGATCAGTGGTGCAGAACTGACCAAAAATCGTTTGAGAGATGTTATATGGTCTGGATTATCAGTCCTGTTTTTGGTACTGATGCTTTCGATCTTTGCGGTGATCTTTGTGGCTCCATTCGTGACAGACTGGCCGAATAAAGTGAGCTTTTCACTGGAACACATCATCGCAGTGTTTACCGATGACAGTTTGCTGCAGATTTATATCAACACATTGGAAATGGCAGTGCTTACTGCAATCATTGGAACATTCACAGCGTATGGTGCCGCACTTGTTACAGCGAGAAGTCATATGCCGAAGTGGTGCAAAGGGATTATCGAGGGCATTGCATTGGTGACAAACACGATTCCGGGTATGGTGCTTGGTGTAGCATACATGTTTGTGTTTTCGGGAACGAGTTTGCAAAACACCATGTGGATACTGCTGATCTGTAACGTGATCCATTATTTTTCATCGCCGTATCTGATGATGAAAAATTCATTATCTAAGCTAAATGAAAGTTGGGAAACGACAGCAGGACTGATGGGAGACAGTTGGCTCAAGACGATAGTGCGTATTGTGACGCCAAATGTGCGGGAAAGTTTGTGGAGTGTATTTGACTATTATTTCACAAACGCCTGCGTGACGGTGAGCGCCATTATTTTCCTGGTGGGATCAAGAACGATGGTCTTAACGACGAAGATCAAGCAGCTACAGTATATTAATAAGTTTAATGAAGTATTTGTATTATCTTTGTTGATCTTTTTTACGAATCTGATAGCAAAAGCACTCTTTGCGGTGCTTGCTAAATATAAATTATCAAGACGTGCGAAAGGGATGCACAAGAAGGAGGAACTATGTTTCGAAGAAAATTAATGGGAATGATGATGGCAGTGACATTGGCTGCAACAGCGATTACAGGATGTGGAAATGCAACAGGGGGATCTTCGGGAAAAGGGTCGGATGCGAAAATTGTTATTTACTCAAACGCAGATGATGAAGCGATCACCGCAATGCAGAATGCGTTGGATAACAACGGCTACAAAGATAAATATACCTTTAATGGATTTGGTACATCAGAGCTTGGCGGTAAGCTGCTTGCAGAAGGCAAAAATATTGAGGCAGATATGGTGACTATGAGTACTTTTTATCTGGACAGTGCACAGCAGCAAAATAAGATGTTCCAAAAGTTGGACTTTCCGGTAAAGACGTTGGATAAGTTTGGCGATTATGCAGCACCGATCACTTCGCAGGAAGGTGCGATCATCATGAATACGGATCTGATGAAAAAGCATAATCTTTCCGCACCGACCTGCCTGAAAGATCTGACCAAAAAGGAGTATAAGGGTTATCTGGCAATTACGGACGTGAAGTCTTCCTCAACTGCTTGGCTGCTTATGCAGGCATTGATCTCTGCCTATGGCGAGAAGGAAGCGCAGAACATATTAAAGCAGATTTATGTAAATGCAGGCGATCATATTGAGGATTCCGGTTCTGCACCGTTAAAATTGTGCCGTGCAGGTGAAGTTGCGATTGGATTCGGTCTCAGACATCAGGCAGTCGCAGATAAGGCAAATGGTCAGCCGATTGATTATGTAGATCCGACGGAAGGTAATTTCTCCCTGACCGAGTCGGTTGCAGTCATCGACAAGGGCAAGGATACCAATCCGCTGGCACAGAAGATGGCACAGTGCATTATCGAGCATGGACGTGAGGAGTTGCAGAAATCCTATCCTAATCCGTTGTATGAGGGTGAGTCTGCAGATGCAGCGAATAAGTCAACCTATCCAAAGACTTTCTCAGAGCCGTTGACCTTTGAGCTGTATGAGAAACATCAGCAGTTGTCAGACGAAGTTATGCCATAATTGATTACACGAAATGGAGATTAAAATGCGATATAAATTATTAACACCGGGTCCTCTTACGACAACGGATACGGTAAAGCGGGAAATGATGATCGATCATTGTACTTGGGATGATGATTACAAGTCAGTTACACAGAAGATCCGTGCGGGGCTGCTGAAGCTGGCACATGTTTCTGAGGAGGAGTATACCAGTGTATTGATACAGGGTAGTGGAACTTTTAGTGTAGAAGCGGCAATTACGACGTTAGTGGGAGAGGACGATTACTTATTGATCCTCGCCAATGGTGCATATGGAGAGCGTATGGCAGATATTGCGCATCATGCGGGAATCTCCTATCATATGCGTTCTTGGGCAATTGACGAACAGCCGGATGCACAGACGGTGAAAATGATCTTGCAGGAAAATAAGTCGATCACGCATGTTGCGATGGTTCACAGTGAGACTACGAGCGGTATTCTGAATGATGTACAGTCGATCGGCAGGGTTGTGAAAGAAGCAGGTGCAACCTTTATCGTCGATGCAATGAGCAGCTTTGCCGGAGTGGATATCCCGGTGAGAGAGTGGGGGATTGACTGCATTATCAGCAGTGCCAATAAATGTATTCAGGGCGTACCGGGTTTTGCGTACGTGATCGTCCGTAAAGATCTGTTAGCTGCCTGTGAAGGCAATGCACGTTCATTAGCATTAGATCTGTATGATCAGTGGAAAACTATGAATGTGGACGGCAAATGGAGATTTACATCACCGACACATGTCGTTCTGGCATTTGCCAAAGCAATGGAAGAACTGGAGGCAGAGGGCGGCATTACTGCAAGACATGAGCGTTACGCAGCCAATGAGAAGCTGCTTCGCAAGAAATTGTCGGCACTTGGATTTGTTCCATTTTTGGAACAGGAGGTGCAGGGCCCGATCATCACAACATTTTATTATCCGGCCGGATACAATTTTTCGTTCCAAGAAATGTATGACTATATCAAGGAGCGTGGATATATTTTATATCCGGGAAAAACAACAAAAGCAGAGACGTTCCGAGTAGGAAATATTGGAGAAATTTATCAGGACGATATTGATAAGGTGGCAGGCCTGCTGTCTGATTTTTTGGACAGCAAACGAAATCTGCAGGCAAAGGGTGCATAGTATTATGCAGCAAATATTGGGACAAGGATGAAGGAGTTGAGACGTATGGATATTAAAATGGTAGTAATGGACTGGGCGGGAACGACGGTAGATTATGGCTGTTTTGCGCCTGTCCATGCATTCGCAAAGGCGTTTGAAGAAGTAGGGATCACACCGACGATGCAAGAGATCAGAGAGCCGATGGGATTACTCAAAATGGATCATATACGTGCAATGTTGTCTATGAAACGTATTCAAAGAGCTTGGATCGCAAAATATCAACAGGCACCGACAGTAGACGATGTAGAAAGGATCTACGATATCTTTGAAAAGCAATTGTTGTCCGGTCTGGCAGAATATACAGATCCGAAATATGGCTGTTTGGAGTGTGTTCAATGGCTTCGCGAGCAAGGTATACGTATCGGATCTACGACGGGCTATACGCATGCCATGATGGATATTGTTAGTGTTGAGGCATCCAAGAAAGGATATGAGCCGGATGCACTTGTGACACCGGAAGATGTTGGCGACAAAGGAAGACCGGCTCCCTATATGATCTTTCGAAATATGCAGTTACTTGGCATCGAAGATGTCAGACAGGTGATCAAGGTAGGTGACACGGCATCGGATATGAAAGAAGGCAAAAATGCCGGAGTGTTTACGATCGGAGTGTTAGAGGGAAGCTCTGCATTGGGACTCAGCGAAGAAGAATTTACTTCACTTTCTGCGGAGGAGAAAGCAGAACAGATGCAGCGTACGCAAGAAAAATTCACACGCGCAGGGGCAGATCTGGTGATCCGGGATCTAAGTGAGCTTCCGGAGATTATTGAGAAAGGTGTATTTATCATTTAGCGCCTTAATATGACGAACAATAGACTGTTGAAATGTTTATATTTTCTTGATCTCGATATCGTTATACGCAGGAAAGTACGACATAATTCGACAGTCTATTTACTTTCTAAATTTAATTCTATATAATGATGAAAGCGAATCAAGGAATAAGATTATTCGTAATTATAATTCTGTTAAAAGCACGAAAGGAAACAGACATGTGCATAAAAAAATGGATAGCGGTGCTGAGCGCACTGTGCGTTGCAGTCAGTTTGATAGCCGGCTGCGCACATCTTACGAAAGAATCCCGAAATAAACAAGACAATAGACCGACGATCATTGTAGGAAGTGATATATTTCCACCCTATAACTATACGGACGAGCATGGTAATCCGGCGGGAATTGATGTGAAGATTGCCGAAGAAGCATTTGGACAGCTCGGTTACAGGACGGTGTTTCGAAAGATTGACTGGGAAAAAAAAGATGAGCTGGTCGAGTCAGGGAAGATAGACTGTATCTGGGGTTGCTTTTCGATGGAAGGAAGGTCGCAGGATTACCAATGGGCAGGACCTTATATGGTCAGTCATCAGGTAGTTGCGGTGGATGCGAAGAGTTCTATCTATCATTTGAGTGATCTAAAGGATAAGATCATCGCCGTACAGTCAACTACCAAACCGGAAATGATCTTTTTGAAACAAGAGGGGAATATCCCTAGAGTAAAAAGCGTTTACAGTTTTGAAAATCGAGAGTATATATACACGGCACTGGGAAAAGGATATGTAGATGCAATTGCAGCTCATGAAACGGCGGTGGAACAGTATTTGAAAGATTTCAACGCAGATTACCGCATATTAAAGGAATCTATTTTGACAACGGGGTTGGGGGTTGCTTTTGCGAAAAAAGATCAGCGCGGCATCGCTGCAGCCTTGTCCAAAGAGCTTGACAGTATGCGAAAAGACGGAAGAACAAAAAAGATATTGGAGCAGTATGTAACAAACGCCGACGAATTTCTGGAGGTAGATGTTCTTGAAAAATAATAAGGAATATTGGGGAAAAACAAGAAGACGCACACTGGGATTAATAATGTTGGTTGGATGTATGATCCTGTTTGGCGTATTTGAGTTATCTGCGGAATCGGACTTGAAAGATGCGCAGAAGCGTGTAGAAGATAAAGCAGAATATATTAAAACACAGTATATTACATATCAGAAATACAATGCATCAAATGTCACCAAGAGCCTTGATCGGCTGATTGATAAGACGCAGCAGGTTCGACGTGATGTTGCACGCCACAGTAAGGAGATAGATTATGACTTGCTCAAGAAATATACAGGTGAGCAAAGATTGAGTGGAATTACATTAATGTCGCCCTCCGGGGATGTTGTACAGGAATATAAAACAGTTGACATTCCCGATGCAGAAGTGAGAAAGGAAATAAAACGAGAGGTTGTCTTAAATACAGCACAATATGAATTAAAAAACTATGCAGAAAGAATTGAAACGGAAGACGGAACGCTCGTTGATATATCGGCAGTCGGACGACCTGATCAAAAAGGCGTGATCGTTTGTTATACTGTAACAAAGGCACAGTATGCCAAAAATTATGCTCTGTCAATTCAAAGTTTGTTGGAGGGGTATAATATGCATACCAATGGTACGATCATAATTACGAAAGAGAAAAAGATCATTGCTTCGAACGATAAAAGACATGTTGATCTGAATTCGTTTGACTGCCCTTTTGTTTCAAAACTAAATCGTGCGATAAGAAACCATAAAAAACGATCACAATTGATGCGTTTTCAAGTAGACCACAACTTCTATTATGGAAATGTGAGCGGTGGGACAGATTATTATATCTATACCTGTCTTCCGTTGTCGAAAGTTTATGTAAACTGTTGGCGCAACGTTTTAGTAGCAGCTATTATTTATATTAGTTTTTCTGCAATCATATTATTTGTGCAGTATCGCGGAGAGCAGGTTCATATGCGTGAACGGCGACAACGTGAACGGGAATACCAACGCGAGCTTGTTATAAAAGCGCAGGAAGCACAGAGTGCTAATGTTGCCAAGACCGAGTTCTTGCAGAGAATGAGTCATGATATCCGAACGCCGATCAACGGTATTCGTGGAATGATCGAGGTTGCTAATTATTACAATGATGACCTGGATAAGCAGGCAGAATGCCGTAAGAAGATATGGGATGCCTCAGGGCTTTTATTAGAACTGGTCGATGAAGTGTTAGATATGGGAAAACTCGAGTCCGGGGAAATCATCATGGAGGAACGCTCATTTAACCTGTCCCGAATGTTGGACAACTTATATCAGGTAGTGGAGCAGCAGGCGGTAGAAAGAGGCATAACGATTCAGGTGGCGGATTATGATGTCAAACATTCTTCCTTCGTGGGAAGTCCGATCCATATTAAGAGAATGTTTATGAATATACTGAGTAATGCTGTGAAGTACAATAAAGACAATGGAAAGATCATATTAAGCTATAAAGAAGAAACTATGGATGAAGATCATGTTGTCTTAACCTTTCGCTGTGAAGATACCGGCATTGGTATGAGCGAAGAATTTCAACAGAAAATCTTTGAACCGTTTGCGCAGGAGTCGGAGACAGCACGGACTTTATATGGCGGTACCGGCTTAGGGCTGCCTATTGTTAAAAATATATTGGATAAGATGAATGGACAGATTTCGTTTACCAGTAAGCAGGGAAAAGGGTCTGTGTTCGAGATAAGGATGCCTCTCGTGGTGAACCATGAGGCTGTTTTGGAGGAAGAGCAGCCTGAGGAAGAAGTATCCGGTGTATTGACAGGCAAAAAAATTCTGGTGGCAGAAGATAATGAATTAAATATGGAAGTGACCAAATTTATATTGGAATCGGCAGGAGCTACAGTGGTTTTAGTGGAGAATGGAGAGCGCTGTGTTAAAGAATTCAGGGCTTCTGAGGAAGGTGAGTTTGATGCTGTTTTGATGGATATTATGATGCCGATTATGGATGGATTAGAGGCAACTGCGTGCATTCGTGCATTGGAGCGGGAAGATGCCATGACAGTTCCGATCATTGCAATGACCGCCAAGGCGTTTGTAGATGATCGTCAGAAATCGTTTGCGGCTGGAATGAATGAACATCTTGCAAAGCCATTGGAGGCAAAGGAAATAATAAAAACACTTGTAAAATTTGTTGTGCAAGATTAATATTAAGGAGAAAAAATCTAAGCAAATATAGTATTGGCCGATATACACAAATAATACGTCTGCGGTAATAGGACTGCAGATGTACAGTAAGAAAGGTAAGGTTATAATGATGACAAAGAGAAAACAACCGGAATGGCTTGATAACGCTGTGTTTTATGAGATTTATCCGCAGTCTTTCCGCGATACGAACGCGGACGGAATTGGTGATATCAATGGTATTATTGAAAAATTGGATTACATTCAGGATCTGGGGTGTAATGCGATTTGGATCAATCCATGTTTTCAGTCTCCGTTTGGAGATGCGGGCTATGATGTAGAAGATTACTATACAGTGGCACCGCGTTATGGAACCAATGAAGATCTGATACGTTTGTTTGAGGAAGCGCACCGCAAAGATATGCATATACTCTTAGACTTGGTGCCGGGACATACTGCGGTAACGCATGAGTGGTTTAAGCAGTCTATGAAAGCAGAACGTAATGAGTATACAGATCGGTATGTGTGGACAGATTGTATCTGGGTAGAACCGACAGGAATGGGAAGTATTCGTGGCATATCCGATCGTGACGGCTCTTGCGCTGTGAACTTTTTCTCGCATCAGCCGGCGCTGAATTATGGATTTTATCAGCCGGATCCGGAGCAGAAATGGCAGCAGCCGATGGATGCAGAAGGGCCGATCGCTACGAGAGAGGCTCTAAAAGATATCATGCGTTTTTGGCTGGATGCAGGCTGTGACGGTTTTCGTGTGGACATGGCGGGATCTCTGGTGAAAAATGATCCGGAAAGCAAGGGGACGATTGCTCTTTGGCAGAACATTCGTGAATTTTTGGATGAGGAATTCCCGGATGCAGCAATGGTATCAGAATGGGGTGAGCCGGATAAGTCTTTGATCGGCGGTTTTCACATGGACTTTTTGCTTCACTTCGGACCATCTCATTATAATGATCTGTTCCGTTGCGATCATCCGTAATTCAGCAAGGATGCGGAAGGATCTGCCAAAGAATTCGTTGCTGCTTATCAGGCGAACTATGCGAAGACAGATGGAAAAGGATTGATCTGTATTCCGTCCGGCAATCATGATATGGATCGTTTGGCAAAGAACTTGGACACGGATGAATTAAAGGTGGCATTTGCATTTCTGCTTTCTATGCCGGGAGCGCCATTTATTTACTATGGGGATGAGATTGGCATGCATTATGTGGAAGGCTTAACTTCTGTGGAAGGTGGATATGGAAGAACCAGTTCTCGTACACCGATGCAGTGGGATGACAGTTTGAGTGCCGGATTTTCAGCAGCTCGTAAGGATAAATATTATATTGCTCTTGATGAGAGCGCAGACCGTCCAAATGCGAAAACGCAGTCAGAACAGGAAGATTCACTTCGCAGTGAAGTAAAACGTTTGATCGCATTTCGTAAGGCAAATCCGGCGTTGCAAAGCAAAGGAGAGATTTCTTTTGTATCCGATGATTATCCGCTGGTTTACAAGCGCACTTCAGCAGAACAGGAGATCACGGTCATCATTAATCCGGGAGCAGATGCCGTGACAGTACCTAATGTAAACGGAAAGGTATTATATACCGTTGGCGGTTCAGCTGTAGTGGAGAAAGGCATCGTTAAAGCGGATGGATGTACGGCAGTATTTGTCGGTTAATGCTCGGTGCTAAGAGGTGATAAATGGTACTGAAATAATTCATCATTAATGCGATCTATGTCATATTCTTTGTTGTTGATATAGGTCGCAATAATGATATCTCTTGTATCTTTTGCATATAGATCGCGGTGGCCATATTTTTCAAGCAGCCGTCTTGTCTGCTTGCGATCTGCATGGACGGCGATACATAAGAGCAGAACAACATCGCGAGACGGATTTCGTTTGGTCCCATTTAGAATGTCATATACATAAGATTTGGATAATATACCACGGCAGCGATGCACAACGTCAGCAATGGCAATGCCATGTTCGGCGATGTATTCCGGGAATGGAGCTGCGGCTGAAGCGGTTGCAGCAAATTCTTTGATGTACGCACTCATGTCCTTTTTGTCGATGTTATTAAGAATATCGAGTAGTTCGGTTGTTGGTTGTTCTTTCATAGGTTCCTCTTTTCCACTACAATATATTTATGGTTAATATTACTTACAGCCAGAAAGGAATTATCCATTTTGTTGCTATAATTTATCTATTATGATATTTTAAAGGAATGTGTTAGAAAATACAAGAACCTATGCAGTAAATAACGGAGCGCACTATGCAATGAATGATAGTGTAGTATGCAGTGGATGACAGGGCGCACTATGCAGTGAATGACAGAGCGCATGATGGGAGGATAACATTGACGTTGGAAGAAAAATACCAATTATCGTTATATGAAAAAGTCACCCGGTTAAGTGATGATAAGCAGATATGGCTGGTAAAAAATATAGAGACGAATGAAATCTATGTGCGTAAGGAACTTCTATTATATAACTTTGAAGTATATGCACAATTAAAAGAAAAACAATTTGATAATATTCCAAAGGTTATAGAGTGTGTGGAAGAAGAAAATCGTTTGATCGTGATCGAAGAATATATTCATGGAAAGACACTGGAGACCGTAATGGAAGAGCATGGAGTATTATCGGAGGAAAATGCAGCGTTTGTTATCCGATCGCTTTGTGATATTTTGCACAAGCTGCATGGCAATCTACCGCCGATCATACATCGTGACATCAAACCATCGAATATTATCTTTAGCTCTGATGGAGTCGTAAAACTGATTGATTTCAATGCGGCAAGAGAACTCCGTGCGGAACAAAATGAGGATACCAGACTGATGGGCACAAGAAGATTTGCAGCACCGGAACAATATGGTTTTGGGCAGTCAGATCCTCGTACGGACATTTATGCGCTGGGCATCACGTTCTATTATATGCTGACCGGTGATTATCCGGACAGCGGCAAATATGCCGGCAAGTACTATGACATCATCACCAAATGCATACAACTTGCCAAAGAAGATCGTTATCCGACAGTGGATGAACTGCGGAAAGTCATTCAGGAATGTGGAACGATCGCCGGATCGAATAAGCGGACGAATGATCTGCATAGCGAATTGGCTCCCAAACGTAAATTAGCTGTACAGAATAGATTTTACTCGGATGCGTTAGACTTTATAAAACGTATCGTACAGTTCGCATTACAGCCCAAAAGTACAGACAAACAGCTTGCGCTTGGATGGCGCAGGTGGCTGCCGGTTGGATTTCGGACAGGAAAAATTTGGAAAATGCTTATTGCAGCTCTTGGCTATGTAATAATTTATGCACTTTGTTTTTCCGGTACGTTTACGGATGCGGACAATGCGGCATATACCGGTTTTACATTATGGGCATTTCGCATTGACGCTTTGTTAATGCTTCTTGGTTGTGTCGAATTGATAGGAAACTATGGCGGGGTAATGGATCGTTTGCCTCTCATGAATAAAAGCAGACTGCTGTACATGATCATGACGGTCATTTATACGATAGTATGGTGTTTCTTGATCATAAGCATATTAGCACTCGTTGTTTCTTGATCATAAGCATATTAGCACTCGTTGTTTCTTGATCCTAAGCATATTGGCACTCGTTGTTTCTTGATCATAACCATATTAGCACTCATTGTTTCTTAATCGTTTGACAACTCACGCTTATTCCGCTGTATAGCGGACGAAAAATAGAATTATTTCATGTAAAATCAGACTATAAGCCGGCACAAATAATTAAAGCGTGCCTGATAGTCTGTTTTTTTGTCAGGCAGGAGAAAGGATGCGTATGAAAGATAAAAAAAGCAGTTTTTTGATCTTTGCCGTTGTAATAGTAGCTGTTGTAGTTTTAGCAGTGACTTGTAGCGGTGGAAGTGATAAAGAGGAGAGTAACAAGGAAGCAAAAGGGAGCAGCAAGACAACGACGGAAAGTACATCGGATCAGACTACTTCTAAAACGCAGACAACGGTGACCAAGGGAAATGTTTATAACAAGAAAAATCTGGTGATTGATGTTGATAAATTCGATGATGCAAACACGGCGATCTGGTTCCGGCTTCAGAACAAATCCAGTGCAAATTGGACAATTTATGCCAGTGCATATTCGATCAATGGAATTATGACGAATAACAACATGTTTGACCTTGATTGTGAAATTGCCAAAGGAAAGAAAGCAAATGCAAAACTAGAGCTTGATACAGATTTTATGGAAGACATGGGAATGAAAGACATAGAATTTGTGGATATCAAATTTCAAGCAGTAGATTCTGATGAGTATAATTCGTTTGACACAGATGTGATCCGCATTAAAACGAATAAGTTTCAAGGCAGGAAAGTAGTCAAAACCGGTAAATCGATTTATAACAAAAACGGCATTAAGATCGAATACCTGGGAGGCGACGGGGATAAATATCAATTTGCTGTTACGAATACGACTGGAAAGTATCAGGTTTTTGATGTTGAAAACATTACCGTGAATGACTATACCTCGTCAGAAACAGATTTTGATCTTGTTAGTATTCCGGTATTTGATAAACAGCAAAATATAGTCACGATAGATTTAAGCCAAGGCTTTTTGACTGACAACAATATTAGCAAAGTAAAAACGATCGAGTTTACATTGGATGTCAGACCGAATGATGATTATATGAAAGAGTACAAAACAGGAGTAGCGAAGTTGACACTTAAGTAAACAGGTAACAGGAATAGGAAGTTGAAAATAGCCTGAACCTTACGATAAAAGGTAAGCATATCATGGAAAGGAATGAAGGAAAATATGGATAATAAGAGAAAAGGCGTGTGGAGTAGTGGAAGGTTGACGATAGGGATCATTTCCATTGTTTTGTTCTTGTTTATTGCATTACAGTCTTGCGCAGTAGGGGTAGGAAATGCATTGCAGGAGAATAATTCAACCAGCGGCAGTTCAGGGTTATTATGTGCATTTGTATATCTGGTCGGTGGAATTTTGGGAATTGTGATGCGTAACGCAAAAGGGATTGCGGGACTGATCGTAACTGCTGTATTCTATTTGCTTGGATTTTTGATGAGTCTTGCTGATCGAGGAGAATTTGGTGATTTAGCAATCTGGGGCGGATTAAGTCTGATCCTGGCAGCGTTTTATATTGTTTGTGCGATCAAGACCAGACAACGCAATGCAGACAATGACGGCGAGGCAATATAATTTGTCTCAGATAGTATGATGACAGAATACACATAAAAAGAAGATACCGTATTCATCGCAAAGTGTGAATCGGTATCTTCTTTTTGCATTGTCATTAATAATATAATGCATGGATCAAAAGAGTATTTGTACCTACATCATAATATCAAAATAATATTAAAACACAGCGATCCTTAAATCAACTGCATCTGGACGTCTTTTGTGAGTACATCTGTGTAGCTGAAAGAAATCTTCTGTGTGGTATCGTCGAGCTTATTCTCTACTTCCACCAGAAAGATACTTGGGTAGGTTTCACGGATGATACCCTCTGTCACATCGATCTTGTGGCGCCCGCGGTTCGCACGGATCTTAACTTTATTTCCGATGTTTTGGTCTACGGAGGATCTTACCCGGAGTATGTCTGTCTGACTCATATAGCACCTATACCTTTCTATGGTGAGATTATCTTCTCAGAATCTTTAGTCCGAAAATATTACTAACTGTATGAAGATCGAACTTGTCCCAAAAATAATCCATTCAATTGACAATAACATTATAACATAATTTTGATGTTACGTCAATTTTTGCGAAGTTGTTAATGCAAAGTGTATCGCTTTGTGGTACAATAAAAAGAGGCGGTATTACCGCATGAGAAGCAAATTCGATCATCGAACAGAAGGGAAGTGTGTCCGGTGAATCATATCATGATTGATTTGGAAATGAACAAAATTGATAAACAACAGCGAGGTGACATAAAGCTCTCCAGTGAGTTAATAGAGATTGGCGCAGTGAAGATGGATGATCAGTTTGAGGTTATTGATCAGTATCAGACATATGTTGCTCCGGATTATGGGGCGATGGATCATCGGATCATAGCGTTAACCGGCATTACGGATGATAAACTGGTAGGGGCACCGCGGTTTGCGAAGGCGATGGATGATTTCGCTGAGTGGATCGGATCAGAGCCTACCTGGTTTTATTCTTGGAGTATGTCGGATATCCGGCAGTTTCAGACGGAATCGACATTTAAGGAGTACAAGGGACCGATCATTGCCCGTATGGAGAGTCATTGGACGGACTTTCAAGAAGTATATAGTGAGCTGTTAGGAATTAACAAGAAGATTAAATTGAAGCAGGCAGTTACGGCAGCAGATTATGAGTTTACCGGGGCGCAGCATACCGCCTTGGCAGATGCGGTCAATACGGCGGAAATATTGCGTTTATCCAAAGATGCAGACAAGTTTGAACGCGTTATGAAGCCGGTTTTGGACTTGTTTCGTCCGGATAAGGATCAACCGACTTTATTGGATATGTGCCCTGAGTTTTTTGCATCCTTTATGGAGGAGTCAGCCGGTTCCGAGTGACTGCGTCCTTTTGGAAATATAAAGACAGCGGCAAATAAATCAAAGAGTGGGAGGTATGTATGGTAAGAAATAAATATTATGTAGTACGCAAGTTGGCGGATGTCATATATGCACTGCCGGTAGGACAGGGAATTGTCAGAGATTATCCGGTCATGCAATTGGGGGCGTTGGAGTATGATATTGTGCGTAAGATCGATCAGGATGAAAATCCACGTAAGGTATTTGATGAATTAGCAATCAGTTATATGATCGCAGAAGAACAGAGAGATTCTTTTTGGGAGGATTTTTGCACAGCGGCAGAAGACCTGGCGAGCTGTAATATTATTCAAAATTATGTTGTGAACGAAAAATTGAACAGCAGAACGAAAATGAGACGCATCAAAAGGTTTCGATAGAGGGAGGATACGCCAATGAAATACTGCATTGGAGATACCGTTGTTTGCATTAATGTGGAGGAACAGAATCTGCATTCTAATTTTCAGGCTTTCCGATGCGATGAAAGCGAAGAACCGCAATTGACGATTGATATCGTGGAAGAACCGGAAATGACAATGAACATTCAAATGACAGTTGGTCAGATCATGCTGATGGAATCGGAAGAAATCGGTGTGTTTGAGGGAGCTATGGGAATTGATCTGCTCTATCCTAAGAATGTACAGTTGACCAGTATTGCAATTGCCAAGGGCTATCGCAGTGCCAAAGTATATGTGGTACAGGATGCAGAGGGTAAATGGAAGGAAGAGTTGTTTTTGGCATTGCGTGACGTTATCTATCTGGCATTGGAGCAAAATGGACGTTTTGTATTGGATTCCTCGTCGCTGCTTGTTGATGGCCGCGGTGTGATTCTTGCGGCAGATCCGAATGCAGAATTTGCGGGGATCTGTCAGGGAAAGCAAATTGGAAAAATCTTGAACGATTCTGCGAATATTATCGGAATTTATAAAGAAAGATTATATTTATACGGAACGCCTTGGTGCAGTCCTGAGGCAGTACAGGCAGAGCGTGCACCGTTAGGTGGTATTGTATTTTTGAAGAAGTCGGATGCCGGCGCAGTTACAGATTTGCCGGAGGACAAAAGACAGCTTCTGATGTTAGTACACTGCAAGTCGCCGTTTTGGCGTGAGGGACTTTTGGATCAATGTCTGAATACGATCCAACGTGTGGAACCATCTGTGTGGATCCGACAGTTGGAATCGCATGCAGATGAGGCCGCAGCTGATGTATTGAAGCCGGCGCTTGATACGATAGAGAATGACACCGTGGCAGAGTATTAATGTCTACACACCATGATCTAACGTTTATGGCAGATGATGTTCGGTTGGCATAGTGCGGCAGAGAGGGAGAGCCCAGGTTATCGCTATTTGACGCGAAGTTTTAACTTGGCCTTATGGCGGTTATAGGTCATCACTGTAATGGTCGCGGTCCCTTTTTTGCGCGCATAAACGATCCCGCTTGAGGATACCTTCAGCACTTTTGGATTTGATGATCGAAAAGTTCGTTTTCGGCTGGCACTATGTTTGGAAAGTGCAACCTTCAATTGTAGAGCAGAGCCTTTTTTCAGCACTTTTTTCTTCGCTTTCAAAGCGACAGAAGAGGGTGCTTTTTTTACGACAATTTTTATGCGTGCCTTGACATTTTTGCCATAAGCGGTAATTGTAGCGGTTCCTCGTTTTTTGGCACGGATCTTACCTCTTGCAGTTACAGAAACTATTTTTTTCTTACTGCTTTTATAGCGGACCTGGCTTGCGGTAATGTGTTTTAATGTAAGAGGAAGCTTTAAGGTCTCTTTCTTCCCAACAATAATTTTGGCAGATCGAAAGGAAATTGTCGGCTTTGGCGTTGTGTTTTTGGCAAATGCCTTGATGCAGACGTTATTTTGTCCTGCCGCAGAAGTGTCTACCCAGCTATTCGCAGTAGGCGAATAATAAAAACTCTGCCCGGTTTCGCTGTTGTACAGCGATTGCACACGATTAGTAGAAGCGCCTGTCCCTTCAATCGGCAGATAAGCCTCTGTGTTATTTTTTGAATGGTAGGTTACCACGACAGAAAATGAGGAGCCTCCTGTGAGTGCTGCCGGTTTTGCGAGTGTGATCGTGTGAAAGCCATTGTAGGGAATGGATGCGGTAGTGGTACTTGCCTTGACAAGTTTACCGCTTGTCGGGTAGCCGGAAGTAACGTTTTTGTATATTTGGATCGTTACATTTTGGGCGTCGGTGATCGTATAGATGCCTACAGCCTTAAGGTTTTGGTTGTAATCTGAACGGACACGAAAGATATTAGCCCCTTTCGGACTTGTAGTATCTGGGATCGCACTGCCCCATCCAAAACCATCGTATTGATAATTTGTGTCGTACTTTGTATTTTTTTCCAGCTCGAAGGCGTAGACATCACAAATAGACGGTTCTTCGTATGACAGCCAGAAATATCCGTTTTCATCGGTTTTGCGGCCATAGCTGTTGGCAACCAGCCACGCACCGTCGGATTTGGGGCGATGACTGCTTGGAAAATTCAGTCTGGAGTAGTTATCGTCCCAGCCAATGATCGTTACGCAGTGATTGGAGGATTTTACAGCGGTAGAACCTGCATATGCAGTCTGGTAATAGGTGGCACCGGCAGAACCCTTGGAAGCGTAGGCCGTGTTGTAATACATTCCGGCCGCTAGTGCGGAAGTGTTCATGAGTGCATTTTTCCAGGCACTTGTTGGTGCAGCATCATAACAGGTGGCATTTTGCATATGATAGTTTGAGCGATAGCGGAGAACTTCTCCGTTTTTTTTCATTTTTTGTGCCATTGCACTGCGTTCTGCCAATGTATCAGCCTGGAAAGGTGCAGTGGATTCTGATACTACGCCAGACCAGCGTGCTAATGTAAATAAAGCGATCAGGGATGATCCGCCCCAGGTATAGGCGGCATCAACGTCTGAGGAAATTGGATAAAAGCCGTCTGTGATCAGTTTGTCACCGCCACGTTCGGATGGATGAAAAGCAAACCACGCCAAATGATTTTCTGAAAAATCGGCATGATTTTTTGTTAAGAAACCTTTGCGAATGGCATTGGATTCTGCTGATTTGAGAGTGCCAAATGCCCAACATGCCCCACTATTTCCTTGATCTTTGATGGAAGTGATAACTCCGGAGTCACGCAGATCGTATGAGGCTGGCAGATTGCTGTCTCCTTTTAAGGCTGACTGGATCGGAGCTGTCAGTCTAAAACTCTGGAGAGCAGCTGATGATAAGTCGGTAGAAGGACTCTGTGTTAGTGAATCTGACTGCAGCGAAGTGGTATTTTCCGTCAGGGATACCTCCTGCTCATTTTGATCCATAAATCGAAAATGAAGGAGTTTGCTGTTTGAATTTGTGATAGTGTGTGTGATCACGCGTCTGGTCCAATCTGTTTGTACATTCTCCTTTGCCATTGTCGGACGAGGCGACATAGAAAGTACAAGGGAGAACAGTACAAACAAGCATATGCTTTGACGCCAAAGGATGTTTTTTCTGTGAATTTGTATATATTTCAATGTTATGTTCCATACCTTTCTTATAATGGGTCCTATAGGTGGTTGCCGGATAAAGCCGACAGGTGTTTGTTACAGGCAAGATACAGAGCCATCTGTATTGATACCTACTACATTATTATGATGCAGAGCCATCTGTATTGATACCTACTACATCATTATGATGCAGAGCCATCTGTATTAGTACTTACATCATTATGATACAGAGCTATCTGCATTAGTACTTACATTATTATGATACAGTATTATTTGCTTTTGCCCTGTGCATCTTATTATAGGAAGTATTGAGCACAGTTGCAACTGCTAAACGGTGTCGCAAAATTCATAAATTTTTAATGTATTACTAATTGTAACTGCCTGTTTATTATAGTAAAATGTGTCTGTGACAAAAATTTGTTGAAATTGTGGAGGAAAGAAATGAAGTATATTAAAGACATATTAAAAGGTATGTTGATCGGTGTGGCAAATGCCATTCCGGGAGTGAGTGGCGGAACCATGATGGTCTCGATGGGAATCTATGATGACATTATTTATTGTGTGACACATTTGTTTTCACAATTGAAAAAGAGTTTGAAAATCCTGTCTCCATATATTATCGGTATGGCAGTTGGAATTGTTGGTTTTGCATATATTATTGGATTTTTGTTGGAACATTATGGATTTCAGACTAAGATGGCATTCATCGGTCTGATCTTAGGCGGTCTCCCGTTGCTGCTAGGCAAAGTAAAAGGCAAGAAAAAAGGGATATCCCATGTTATTGTATTTTTAGTATTTTTCCTATCTATTATATTAATGCAGTATTTTGGCGGCGAAGGCAAGGAAGTGACGCTGACGGTAGGAATCATTCCGGCAATCTTACTGTTTATCGTAGGTGTGATCGCATCTGCAACAATGGTTATCCCTGGTGTGAGCGGGTCTATGATGCTCATGATCCTTGGTTATTACAACCCAATCCTCTTAGCAGTCAAAGATTTCACGAGTGCGCTTGCAAAGGGACAGTGGCACACGATTTTGCAGTTATGTGGATCATTGATTCCATTCGGACTTGGCGTTGTGATCGGTATTTTTGCTATTGCTAAGATGATCGAAGTGCTGCTTAATAAGCAGGAAACATTGACTTACACGGCTATTTTGGGATTAGTAGCTGCCTCTCCGGTAGTAATTCTCATGCAGACACCACTGCTTGGACTTAGTGCCGTGACTTGGATTTCCGGTGTTATCATTTTAGCAGTTGGATTTGTATTTGCTATAAAATTGTCAGATTAAGTAACAATGTTATCATGTTCTCTGTGATGATTGGGCAAGGCATGGTTGTATGCTTTGTCTTAATATAGAGGCAGAGAAACACTATTTACGGCAAAGAAAGAGGGGAATGCAGTTATGCCAGAAGAACGAAAGGTTTTGCATCAACGGATCGTGGTCAATTTAGTAGTGACTCTAGCAGCACTACTGGCAGTTTTCTTTTTGGGACCGAAGCTGTTTCGATTTTTTTTACCAATCATCATAGCGTGGGTCATTGCAATGATTACAAATCCGTTGGTTAGTTTTTTGGAAAAACGGATCAAGATCATGCGTAAGCATGGTTCCGTGATCGTTATCGTGCTTATTTTGGCGGCTGTTGCAGCGCTGCTTGTTTTTGGCATACGAGAGATAATTTTGCAGGTTAGTGCCTGGGTTGTTGATCTGCCGGGATTGTATCAGACGGTACTTCAAAACATTAATGATTCGCTGGCAACTTTGCACAGCAAGGTTCATTTGATACCATCTGATGTGGACAAGCTGCTGCCGGGAGACAACGGTCGATTAAACGATTACATTTTGAAATTTTTGAATTCATTGATGGACAGTTCGATGAAAACAATGGGTTCCTTAGCTGGTTCCGTTATTGATGGCTTGGTGTTGTCGATCTTGACAATCATGTTAGCGTATTTCTTTGTCGCTGATCGACAAAAGATCAAGGATACAGTTTTGAAATACACACCATCGAGCGTTAAGCACATATGGAATGTATTTTGTGATGTTATGGTGAAAGCTGTTGGTGGATATCTGAAAGCATGTTTTAAGATCATGTTCATCATGTTTGTTATTTTGTGGTGTTTTTTTGCGGCACTTCATATTAAACACGCGATGGTAATCGCGGTGATCACAGCACTCCTAGATTTTCTGCCTTTTATTGGTACAGGAACTGTGATCATGCCGTGGGCGGCTTATTATTTGCTGACCGGCGGATATGCTCATGCGGCAGTATTGATAGTTGCTTATTTTGTTACAATGATCGTTCGAAGATTGATCGAGCCAAAACTTGTGGGAGACAGCATCGGGATCAGCCCATTTTTGACACTGTTATCTATGTTTATCGGCTATCGCTGGATCGGAATGCTTGGATTGATCATCGGTATACCGGTCGGCATGATCATCAAGGCACTCTTTGAGCAGGGCGTATTTGAAAGCCAGATCCGTGGCATTAAAATCTTAGCCAAAGACATTAATGAGTTCCGCAAATATTAGTACAACAAAATTCCCATACCGAACATTGTTTTATGACTACATATTGCTTATTGTGTAGTCAAGCATCAGATTTCGGTATGGGAATTTTGAATAATGTTATTATTGCTGTGGAAAATTGGAGTCAATAAAGTGGTTTAAGTTGATCTGATTTCTTGGGAATAGAATGCTGCGTCCTGCAAACGAACGGAAAATGCCATTCATTGCATGGAACAACAGTGTTCCGATCAGGATTCCCAACAATGCCAAAGTGTAATCGTCAATCTGTCCGCGTCCCAGTCCACTGACTGCCTGAGAAATTTCCATAGCAGCAGGAAATGCAAGATACAAAAACAGGCGGAATATATAATTCCATTTCAAGAAGTAAGCACAGATATAATAGCCGAATGGAATATAGAGACACACTGCCTCTGCTAAATAACAAATAAGCGGAAACAGATCAGAACCATTTCGCAGTGCGGATTCCAGATAATTACCGGTTGCCATAAATGGTACAAAGTTCTGTGCGCCAAAGGCAGGCTCTTTGTAAGGCGGAACGATCGGTGTAATGTAGTATTGCTTGATCAGTGCCAATATATAGCATACGAGCAGCACTATACTCATTTGGATAAAGAAACGTCGGTATCCCTCGAAGTGCGGCGTTGTATCATACAGATCGCGGATGGAACAGTATAGAAATGGTGTCAACCAGTTTACTAAGACGAGCAGTACCAGATAAAAGCTGTAGTGCAGCCACGGATTCGGCTGGATACAGTATACGATTACCGCATAAATGAACGCTCCGATCGTCATAAATGCAGCGTGGAGCACATTATAGGAATAGCTAAAGGATGATTCCAAAAAAAAGTGTGATAATGCGAGAGATACTAATACTGCAAATACGATCGACCATATTGGTGATGGCAAAAAATAATATAAAAATCCCTCACAGATCAGCGAGAGCAGTGCCAGTAAAATAACGAGACTGCTGATGTTTACGGTACGTGCATTCATAAAGTTCCTCCATTCTGCCATCTGTTGACGGCAATGTGTTTTAATCTTTGTTCTGTGAAAACTAATTGCGGCTAAGTAATTGCTATAGTTTCTTGATGGCAGGACTCACT
>ENA-OPCO01000307-OPCO01000307.1-human-gut-metagenome-genome-assembly--contig:-NODE-307-length-36834-cov-4.796106_pt1 | contig 36834 bp, 22 predicted proteins | sample MGYA00241562_ERZ501475 | MGnify/ENA primary metagenome ERZ501475 (study PRJEB25962, sample SAMEA2042627) | human gut metagenome | biome: human gut; feature: human-associated habitat; material: faeces... | reverse complement strand
ATGTATATTCAGCCCTCATCCGAATGCATAAAGAAGAAGGCCTGAGTTTCCGCAATGTTATCATATTCAACCTTTACGAATATTATCCGCTCACAGCAGATGCCATCAACAGCAACCTGAATGCCCTGAAAGAAATGTTCCTCGATCATGTAGACATCGACAAGCAGAATATTTTCAGTCCGGACGGTACTATCCCCAAAGATACTATCTTCGAATATTGTCGTTTGTACGAGCAGCGCATCGAAAGCTTTGGCGGACTGGATGCCGTATTACTCGGCATTGGTCGTGTAGGTAACATCGGTTTCAATGAACCGGGTTCCCGTCTAAACTCCACTACCCGCCTCATTTTGCTGGACAATGACTCACGCAACGAGGCATCCAAAATGTTCGGAAGCATTGAAAGCACACCGGTAAGTTCCATAACAATGGGTGTAGCCACTATTCTCTCCGCCAAGAAAGTATATCTGCTGGCATGGGGTGAGGAAAAAGCCAAAATGGTAAAAGAATGTGTGGAAGGTAACGTAACGGATACAATTCCTGCCTCTTATCTTCAAACCCATAACAATGCCCATATCGCCATCGACCTTTCGGCAGCCGCCAACCTGACACGTATCCAACGTCCCTGGCTGGTGACTTCCTGCGAATGGAACGATAAACTGATTCGCAGCGCCATCGTCTGGCTGTGCCAACTGACCGGAAAGCCGATTCTTAAACTGACTAACAAAGATTATAACGAAAACGGTCTGAGTGAGTTGCTTGCCCTCTACGGTTCTGCCTATAATGTAAACATCAAGATTTTCAACGATCTGCAACACACCATCACCGGTTGGCCGGGCGGCAAGCCGAATGCAGACGACACCTATCGCCCCGAACGTGCGAAACCGTATCCAAAACGTGTCATTGTATTCTCTCCGCATCCGGACGATGATGTCATATCCATGGGAGGTACTATCCGCCGACTGGTAGAACAGAAACATGACGTACATGTGGCCTATGAGACTTCCGGCAACATTGCCGTAGGCGATGAAGAGGTAATCCGTTTCCTGCACTTCATCAACGGTTTCAACCAACTCTTTAACAACAGTGAGGACCAAGTTATCAACGAAAAGTACACCGAAATCCGCAACTATCTGAAAGATAAGAAAGACGGTGATATGGACACCCGCGACATCCTGACTATCAAAGGACTGATTCGCCGCGGTGAAGCGCGTACGGCATGTACCTATAATAATATCCCGTTGGATCACTGCCATTTCCTCGACCTGCCGTTCTATGAAACTGGTAAGATTCAGAAGAACCCCATCAGCGAAGCCGATGTGGAAATCGTACGCAACCTGTTGCGTGAAGTGAAACCCCACCAAATCTTCGTTGCCGGCGACCTTGCCGACCCACACGGCACACACCGTGTTTGTACGGATGCCGTATTCGCAGCTATCGACCTTGAAAAGGAAGAAGGAGCCAAATGGCTGAAAGATTGCCGCATCTGGATGTATCGCGGTGCATGGGCAGAATGGGAAATCGAGAACATTGAAATGGCAGTGCCCATCAGTCCCGAAGAATTACGTGCGAAACGTAACTCTATCCTGAAGCACCAAAGCCAGATGGAGAGCGCACCATTCCTGGGCAACGACGAACGTCTGTTCTGGCAACGAAGCGAAGACCGCAACCGCGGTACAGCTGCATTGTACGACAGCCTGGGTCTGGCATCCTACGAAGCTATGGAAGCATTCGTAGAATACATTCCGCTGTAAATGTTTGCTAAATAGAAACAAGAGAGTGGGAAGTGATGAACTTCTCACTCTTTTTTTATGTATTTTTGTACGGTACTTAACCATCGGACATGAAAAAACTATATTTATCCATATTGTTCCTGCTCGCAGGAGTTGGTTCTGTCTTTTCACAAGACGTAGAACAGGCCGTTCGGGAACGGCTGCAGGCCTTTTTCCAAACGTATATCCCTGTCAATGTCAATATCGGTACATGCCGACTCGACAGTGTACTTATCGATTTCCACCGAAAAACAATCCGCATCTATGCCGATAATACATTCTCCTACCAGCCCTTCCGGCCGGAAACGGTGAACAGAATTTACTGGGACATCAAAGAAATTCTTCCGGGTCCCGTAACTTACTTCGACATTACTGTCTTTACAGACGGACATTCCATCAACGAACTTATTCCCAACACATACAGAAACGGAAAAAAAGACAAGAGCCGCCTGTTTACCGATATACACTATAAAGATGCTCCCTGGGTGACCCGTACGTCCCGTCCTTTTGAAATAACTCGCGGACTGGAGGGACGCCATATCGCTCTGTGGCAAAGTCACGGAAAATACTACATCAATAACAAAGACAAATGGGGTTGGCAGCGTCCGCGCTTGTTCTGTACCTCCGAAGACCAATTCACACAATCGTTCATCCTGCCTTACCTCATCCCGATGCTGGAAAATGCGGGAGCCAACGTATTCACCCCTCGCGAACGGGACACGCAAAAACAGGAAATCATTGTAGACAACGATGACAACCGGAACACCACAAACTCCCTCTATCTTGAGGTAAAGAGCAGAAAAGCACAGTGGGAAAAAACCGCTCTGCCTGGATTTGCACAACAGAAGCGTATCTACACGGAAGGAGAAAATCCTTTTCATGACGGTACAGCCCGCTTTGCACAAACTGAAAAGAAGAAAAACAAAGCCTTTGCCGAGTGGGTTCCCGACATCCCGGAAACCGGAGAATATGCTGTATACGTTTCCTATCAAAGCCTGCCCAACAGCGTGAGCGATGCCAAATACCTTGTATTCCATAACGGCGGTGTCGCTGAGTTTAAAGTAAACCAACGTATAGGCGGCGGCACATGGGTATATCTCGGCACTTTTACTTTCGACAAAGGAAGCAACGACTACGGCATGGTAGTATTAAGCAATGAAAGCCGGGAAAAAGGAGTGGTATGCGCCGATGCCGTGCGCTTCGGCGGTGGTATGGGCAACATTGCGCGCGGCGGCCAAGTCAGCGGTCTGCCCCGTTATCTGGAAGGCGCGCGTTATTCCGCCCAATGGGCCGGTATGCCCTACCCCGTATATGCCGGATACAAAGGACAGAACGACCTTTCGGATGATATCAATGTACGTTCGCGTACAATCAACTACCTGTCGGGCAGTTCCGTATTCAACCCCAAAGAACCGGGATTGGGAGTTCCTCTTGAGATGAGTATGGCACTGCACAGTGATGCGGGTTTCAGGACAGACGACCGGATTGTAGGTACACTCGGCATCTACACTACCCATTTCAACGATGGCAAGTTAGCGGCAGGAACAAACCGCTACGCTTCGCGCGACCTTGCCGACCTGTTCCTCACCCGTCTGCAACAGGACATCCGTTCCACTTTCAATGCAGACTGGACGCGCTGCAGCATGTGGAACCGTAACTACAGCGAGACCCGCCTGCCTGCTGTTCCTTCCACAATTGTAGAACTTCTGTCGCACCAGAATTTTGCCGACATGCGCTTGGGACACGACCCCAAATTCAAGTTCACGGCAAGTCGTGCCCTATACAAATCCATCCTGCAATATATCTGTACCCAGCATAATAAAGAATACATCGTACAGCCCTTACCTGTCAACAATTTCTCCGTCCGCTTCGGTAAGAAGAAAAATACCCTGGAACTTTCCTGGCAAGGAGTGGATGACCCGTTGGAACCGACTGCCACACCCCGCGAATACATTGTCTATACACGCATCGGGCGAGGCGGATTTGACAATGGTGTACGCGTAAGCAATCCTTTCCACACTCTGAAGATAGAACCGGGCATCGTCTATTCCTTCAAAGTAACGGCAGTGAACCGGGGTGGTGAAAGCTTCCCGTCCGAAATCCTTGCCGCATACAAGTCCAAGCACGAAAAAGCACGCGTTCTCATCATCAACGGTTTCGACCGTATCAGTAGCCCTGCTGTGATAAACACACCCGACGAAGCCGGCTTTGACTTGACGAAAGACCCCGGAGTACCTTATCTATATGATATATCACTCTGCGGCAGCCAGCTGAATTTCGACCGCAAAGAAGCCGGAAAACGTTTGGGAGAAAGCGGCAATGAATACGAAGGAATAAAAATAGCCGGAAACACATTCGACTATCCCTTTATACACGGTAAAGCCATACAGACCGTCGGCGGCTACAGCTTTACTTCATGCAGCGATGAAGCCGTAGAAAACGGTAGTGTAGCATTGGAAGAATATCCAATAGCAGACTATATTCTGGGACTGGAAAAGACGGACGGCAATCTGTCACGGGCAACCTATTACAAAACTTTCTCTTCGTCCATGCAGCGTGCCTTGACAGCTTACTGCCGGTCGGGCGGCAACCTACTGGTCAGCGGTGCATACATAGGCAGCGACATGAACGACTCGCAAGGCAATCGGGAATTCACCCAAAACATCCTGAAATACCGTTTCGACAGCAGCTTACAGGCATCCGGCGAACATATCGGCATACAAGGTTTGGGGCGCATCCTCAGCATTCCCCGCCTGCCCAATGAACGGGCTTATCCCGTGACGACCCCCGATTGTATCCGCCCTATGGCAACCGCCTTTCCCGTAATGACCTATACCGGGGGAAATCTTCCTGCTGCCGTAGCTTATAAAGGTAACGACTACCGCACATTCATCATGTCATTTCCCTTTGAAAGTATCCGGGAAGAAGCCGGCAGAACAGCGGTTATGGCATCCATTCTGCATTTCTTTTCCGCCGATAATGCAGGTGTGCACAGAGAATAACGACAATCTTGATAAATAATCCGGTGAAATAGGTATAATCTGTGGTGAAAAACTTATCTTTGCTTTTACAGAAAATATGAATCACTGAATATTAACCATTAAAACATTAACGCCATGTACACTATACAAGCCAATCCCAGCGGAACCCGCAACTTGGAAATATCGGAAGAAAACCTTACCACTATCGAAAAATACGGTCTCTTCCGTCATCTCATCGACAGTAACGGCATCGTGGACGAAACCGTGCTCGACAAACTCAAACTGAATATCCGTTCCCTCATCGCCGCCCAGGAAGAGGACAGCAAAGACCTGCTCGACCTCTGCATCGATGTTATCTACCACAACAATATGAAAGCCTTCGGATTACAGCAGCTTATCAAGCTCTACCTGCAATGGCTTTCCCAACAAACAACCATAGAAGAGGAAGAAAATAAATGAGAACCATCGACACACGCGGACAGAACCTGTACAGTCCTCTTATTCCGGCCATAAAGGCCATGTGCGAAGCCGGAAAAGGCGAGAAACTGGAAATCATTATGGACGATGCAACCGCCTTTAATGACCTCAAAGAGTATCTTGCCGAACAGGGAATCGGCTTTCGGGAGATTTATGACGGAGAGGAAATGCTGGTACAATTCTGTAAATAATTAAAACTTTCCGTATCTTTGCACCCATGAAAGAGTACAGACTGACTGATTGGTTGCCTACAACCAGGAAAGAAGTGGAACTTCGCGGGTGGGATGAGCTGGACGTTATTTTGTTCAGCGGTGATGCGTATGTGGATCATCCGTCATTCGGGGCAGCCGTCATCGGGCGCATCCTCGAAGCGGAAGGTTTGCGTGTGGCGATTGTACCCCAACCCAACTGGCGAGATGACTTACGGGATTTCAAGAAACTGGGACGTCCCCGTCTCTTCTTCGGTGTCAGTGCAGGCTGTATGGACAGCATGGTCAACAAATACACAGCCAACAAACGTCTGCGCAGCGATGATGCCTATACTCCCGACGCACGTCCGGACATGCGTCCCGAATACCCTTCGATTGTCTATACCCAAATACTGAAAAAGCTATATCCCGATGTACCTGTCATACTGGGCGGCATCGAAGCAAGCATGCGCCGGTTGACACATTACGACTACTGGCAAGACCGTGTGCGCCCAAGCATCCTCGTGGACAGCGGTGCCGATGCACTGATATACGGCATGGGTGAAAAACCCATTATGGAACTTGTACGAAAACTGAAACAGCAACAACCGATTCTTGACATCCCCCAATTGGCTTATCTTACGAAAGAAGTGCTGCCGCAAGAAGGAGATATCACCCTATTCACACATGAAGAATGTCTGAAAAACAAGAAGAAACAGGCTTCCAACTTCCGCCATATCGAAGAAGAGAGTAATAAATATGCTGCTTCGCGTATCTTGCAGGCCATAGGCAGGCAAACAGTCGTTGTCAACCCGCCTTATGCGCCCTTGACGGAAGCGGAACTCGACCGTTCTTTCGACCTGCCTTACACGCGTCTCCCGCATCCCAAATATAAGGGCAAACGCATACCCGCATACGATATGATTAAGTTCTCCGTCAACATTCATCGCGGATGTTTCGGCGGTTGTGCTTTCTGTACCATCTCGGCACATCAGGGCAAGTTTATCGTCAGCCGCAGCAAGGAAAGCATATTGAAAGAAGTAAAGGCAGTAATGGAATTGCCGGATTTCAAAGGGTATCTTAGCGACTTGGGCGGTCCTTCTGCCAATATGTACAAGATGCGGGGACGTGATGAAGCCATGTGTAAGAAGTGCAAACGCCCGTCGTGCATCTACCCCAAAGTATGTCCTAACCTGAATACAGACCATAGTCCGCTACTCGATATTTATCATGCGGTAGACAGTCTGCCCGGCATCAAAAAATCATTTATCGGCAGCGGTGTACGCTATGACCTGCTGCTGCACCAAAGCAAAGACCCCAAAACCAACAAAAGCACGCAGGAATACACCCGCGAACTCATAGTCCGCCATGTCAGCGGCCGCCTTAAAGTTGCGCCGGAGCATACCTCGGAACGGGTGCTCAGCATCATGCGCAAACCACCATTCAGCCAGTTCGGAGAGTTCAAAAAGATATTCGACCGTATCAACCGCGAAGAAGGTCTGAGACAACAGCTCATCCCCTACTTTATCTCCAGCCACCCCGGCTGCAAGGAAGAAGATATGGCGGAACTTGCTGTCATCACCAAGCGTCTGGACTTTCATCTGGAACAGGTACAGGACTTTACTCCTACCCCCATGACCGTTGCTACCGAAGCATGGTACACTGGTTTCCACCCCTATACACTGGAACCCGTATTCAGTGCCAAGACCCAGCGCGAGAAATTGGCACAACGTCAGTTCTTCTTCTGGTACAAACCCGAAGAACGGAGAAATATCATCAATGAACTGCGACGGATAGGACGAAAAGATTTGATTGACAAGCTGTACGGGAAATAACAGCACCGACAACCGGACCATCCATATCCTGTGACAGGCAACTTTCAATAAGTTAAAACATTCTTTTCTATTAAAATAAACTTACTTTTATAGAACAAATGAATAGTTATCGATGTTGATAGATGACATTGCCTGATAGCTATTTGTAAAAATTAGTATACAGGCATATCATTAGAAGCTAATTGTTCCGTTTGCAATAATACCATCCGACCAATTAAATTTCTCTTGAACTTAGTAATAATAACAGTACGAAAACCGGACATCGCATCCGGCTTTCCGGACTCCAACACTCTCTTAAAAGCAATCGGTTGGTAACAAAAAGTCAGTAGCAATGATACAGCGTACAATTAAAAACAGAATCCGATACTCTAAATATAAACTTCTGCTTATGCTCATAGGGGTATTATCGGCACACTCTTGGACACAAGCGCAAAACAGTCCGCCGACCAATGAAGTGATGATCGACATCGACACAACCGCCTCATGGGAAAAAATAAAAAAGAAAAAGACACATCTGGCTCTTAAAACAAATCTCCTGTATGCTGCTACCTTAACTCCCAATCTGGGTTTGGAAATAGGAATAACCCCGCAGATAAGCCTCAACATAGTCGGCAGCTATAATCCATGGAACCGTGAAGGGAAAAAAGGCGATAATGACAAGCTGGTACATTGGTTAGTGCAACCCGAAGTGAGATACTGGCTTTGTGAAGCATCAAACGGACATTTTATCGGCATTCATGGCATTGTCACAAAATACAATATCGCCGGGTATAGCCTATTCAGCATGCTCGATAAGAACTATCGCTACGAAGGTTGGGGAGCAGGAGTCGGAATCAATTACGGATACAGTTGGGCATTCTCCAAAAGATGGGGCATAGAGGCTTACCTTGGAATAGGAGTCGTGCAATTCACATTCGACAAGACAGATAACAGGGACTGGTGCTGTAACAAGTCCGAACATGCTGAAAAGACCTATTTCGGGCCCACCCAAATAGGCATTTCATTAATCTACAACATTAAATAATCCGGAGAAATATAAACCTAATGAATCCTATTATTATCATCATTTCATTCATTTCACTACTGATACCTGCCTATGCCCGGGCATCAACAGAAAACGGGTCTCAGGGGAGACACCTGTCCATCACTCAAATTCAAGTGCGGAATACAGGTGACAGTATAGAGCTCAGCTTCAGTTGTGCTCCCGCCCGGTTCAATACCCGAAAGCCGGAACGCATTACAGTTACTCCGGTAATTTCCGATGGCGATCATCAAGCACGGTTCCCCTCTTTTGCAATAATCGGCAAAAGGAAGAGGATGTCCCCTGCATTACAGTACAATGCAACCATGAAATACGAAGACTGGATGCGAGGAAGCATACTTGCCTTTGAAAGCAACATTAAATTATGCGCCAAACAAGCCATACTGACAACAGCCGTTGTCAACAACAGAATACTTCAGGACCCGGATGTGGAAATCGTACAATTTACCGATACCGCCGAAACTGTCATACCTGTTCTTACTACTGCCGAAAAGCTGGCTCAAGACTACGATTTTCTGGCTGACGAGTCCACGAGAAGCGAATTTGATGAAGAAAACCGGAGCAATGCTGTTTCCATTTTATTTAAAACTGGTTCGGCAACCCTGCTTCCCGAATACCGGAACAACAGTCGGAATCTGGATTTACTGGTCGATATTATCCTGAAGATTAACCAGTCTCCCGACAGTCGCATCAGTCATATCCTGATTGCAGGTTATGCGTCTCCCGATGGCAATATCCGCATAAACTCCGGCTTTGCAACGCTTCGCGCCGCTGCATTGAAAAAGTATCTGATGCGGCACACCCGGCTCGACTCCGGTACATTCGAGGTAATTAACGGCAAGATAGACTGGTACGGTTTGTCCCAGATGGTCGGTAAATCCGATATGCCGGATAAGGAAACGGTACTCAATATTCTCAGTGTCACTCCCGTCGAGGGAAGCTCGGGCAAACGTGGCAGAAAGAACGAACTTATGTACCTGAAAGCCGGAGTCCCTTACCGTTATATGCTGAAGAACTTCTTTCCGGCACTCCGTTCAAGCACCTGTATCAAGGTATTTTACGAAAAAAATAAGAATATAAAATAAAAAGACTCCCGACAGGGAGTATACAATTCACTTTTCTAAGAACTTAACAAAACTTTAATTATGAAATTAAGAAATCTTTTGGCAGTTTCCGCAACTGTATTCACATTGCTGTCATGCAATGATTCAGACAATCATCCGACTCCCGGCAAAGGTGAGTTAACCCCCATTACCGTCAATATAAAAGGAAATGCCGACACCCGTGCACTGACAGGAGAAGAAACGGGCGCAACCAACGAAAACGACATCAACTCATTGGAGTTCTTTGTTTTCAACAGCGACGGTTCTTTCCAGAAGTATTATAAACCGGCAAGCGTGGCATCCGACAATCAATACACATTCCTTGTCAACGCCGGCAGTCTGACCATCCTTACTGCCGCCAACCAAAACTTAGGTGAACCCTCACCTGCCCCTGTCTCTCTGGCAGATTTCAAAAAGAGCAGCGCATACAAAGAGCTTTCTTTGGATGGCACAAACTCCCGTTCGGACATCAGTACTTCCCTCGGGTTTGCCATGGCGGCAGAAGGGACGGCCAATGTAGTGGAAGGCGAGACAAACAAATTAAACCTTTCCATACGCCGTTTGCTGAGTAAGGTTGAAAGCCCCAAGGTAGCCCCGACCAACGAAATAAAAATACCCGATGCCGAGTTACTTAAAATATTGGGACTCGGCACTTCCGAAGCCGTTCCAAACGATTTGAAATGGACATTCAAGGGTTACATGGTAATCAACGGCATCAACCAATCACTGGCTTTTGAATACGAGAACCTGACAAACTGGGAACGTTTTGCCACTGCATCCAACTTCAAAACTACATTCAGCCCCGACGGTGCAACTGTAGAGACCGTATATTCCGTAAAAAGCGATGATAACAGCGAAACATCAAACGGCTTCCTGCCGGCTGGCTACGACAAACCGGTCTATGTATACGAAAACATTCCTACCATGCTGCAAGGCGGCAACGGACAGGCGGCAACGGTATTCGACAAAGATGAAGTTGTGGCTTTCATCATCAAGGGAACATTCTCTGGCACAGGAGTTTCAGATGCGCCCCGCTACTGGAGAGTCAATCTTCTGAAAGACGACGCTTGGAAAATATTCCGTAACAGCATTTACCGCATCACGATGCAGGACATCACTACCGTAGGATGGGGTACTCCGAAAGAAGCCGAAGAAGAAGGACCTGTTATCGACCCTTCCGAAAGCAGCATTACAATAGACATTGAAGTAGCCAAGTGGGATGTCAGAACCCAAGATGTAGACCTATAAACGTACAAATATCGTGAAGAAAGTAATTCTAATAATATCAATGGCATTATCCCTCACCGGATGTACCCATGAAGGTCCTCACACAGGTTGTGACGAGGGCTCATTGAATCTGCTCTTCACGTATGACGGCAACACGGTCGGCTTTGACCAAACCATAGCCGAAGACATAGAATTATATCTGTATGACGGCCAGGGAAAAAAGATGGATGAAAGGCATATCCCCTATGAAAACATCAAAGGGGGTAAGCCTTACCCTCTTAAGTTGTCCTATTCGGGAAATGCCTATCTTGTGGCATGGACATTGACAGGCAACGAGGATATCAAAAAGACTTCCCCCGCATTGCATGACGATGAAAGCTATTCCACCGCCAGGTTCAGTATGGGCGAACATGCCACGAGGCTGTCATCTGCCTATAACGGTTCCATGCAGGAACTCTTCCTGAGAAGTATGGTGTTTACCCACAACCGACAGGAAAACCGTATTCTCAGTGTCGATGTCCAAAAACAGTTATGCAGCATTTCCGTCACCATAGAAGAAGGAAGCAGCTTCTCAACCCGATACCCCGGAACACTCAGCATGGCCATTTACGGTTCATCCCATTCATACAATATTGCTGAAGACAAACAAAACGGCAGCAGGATTGTGATAGAAGACAGCTTCGCCTATATAGAAAGCAGCAATGAATACGTTGCGGAGAACAAGGTCATGCCTGCTTCCGTCGATTCGGCAACCGGGCAGAGAGACAACATTGTTGTCACGATTCTTGAAGATGGAGCAGCCTGCCTGAGCGTAGATACGGAGACCCAAGCGCAACGAGGCGCACAAATCAATGTTGTAATCAGACCGACGAAAATGGAAGCAATTATTACAGTCGGCTCATGGCAGATTCGTAAGGCGGTGACTGTACTTTAATAAAAAAACGGTAAAAATATGAGAAAATCATTTATACTATTAACAATGTGCGCATTGGCGGGACTTTGGTCGTGTCAGTCAAGGATTGAAGACGAAACTCCCATTACGTACGCTTCGGACGAATCCGAAGTGGAAATTACTGTTGCAGCGGACAGAACGCCCCGCAATGTCCCGTCAGCCACTCCGGACGAAAACATCATCGACAATCTGGATATATTGCTTTTCGATTCCAACGGAAAGTTTATATGTTGGCGGGCGACTTTCAAGATAAACGGAAAGTTGCGGACGACTCTTCCCGTAGGCAAAGACTACGATGCCTATTTCTTGGCCAATTGCCGTAGCTTCATCGGGGAAATGCTTCCCGATAAAGCCACGGAAAAACAATACAGGCAGCAGGCGGATTGGGAAGTCTTTCGAAAAACCTTGGTTGATGCAAACCCTCAAAGGCTGCTTCAGGAAAATACAGCTTTTACCAGCCTGCCCATGTGGGGAATGCTGAAGAAGCAGGATGTAAACGACCGTGTAATCAATTATTGGCCGCTACTGAGCCTGACCCGTTCGGTCGCATCAGTAGATGTGTATGTAGCCAATGGCATCGACTATTTTATATTAAAAGACATCACCCTGTTTCATGTGCCCGACAAGGGCTTCTTAGGCAACGTCCCTGCTAATGTTACAGATGGGCAGGCTCTGGAAGCCTCTTCACCCGCAGATATGCAGACCGACCTGACTTTGGAATCGGACAGCTACAACAGCACCGACCGTTCCATTGCCAACAAGCTTTATCTGTACGACAACGATACGGAGAACGAAACTGCAGACAAGAAGCATACCCGCCTCGTCATCGGAGCCGAATACAAAGGAACGAAAGGCTATTACCCCGTTGATTTTGAAGATACCGATGCAGACAAGCTCATCAAAATCATACGGAACAAGAAGTACGTATTCAATATCAATTCTGCCGACGGTCCGGGATATACGGATAAGGAAACAGCCGCCAGCCAGCCTTCCGTCCATATCAATGTCAACATCATAGAATGGTACATGACGGAAGGACAGATGGGAGCAAGCGGCAATTACTACTTATGGACGGAAAAGCGTGAAGCGGTATTATACCGCAAGGCAAACTCTGCTGTTACTATCGGCATGAAAAGCAACATCCTGTCAGAAGCTATTACCATGGCTTTTAAAACGGACCTAAACGGGCCTGCCACAAACATCGCAAACGGCATCCGCAACAACCGCTTCGAAGCCCTGTTTGTGAACGATGCCGACGGCTATCCTGCCGGACTGAAAATAACGGCTTTGGGAGACTACGATAAAAACTCCGCCGGTACCAACTCCGATACAATCGTGCTGCTTTCCGGACGAATCAGACTGGAAATACAAATACACCTGTATAATCAAGGGCAGAACGACTGGGAACTGGATGGCGACATCAGCACCGATTTAGGAGAATAATTATATAACATCATTACAATAAAAACAATCAACATAATGAGAAAAATATTATGGTATGCTTTTCTTCTGATACCGGCCGTTTTCACGTCTTGCAATTTGGAAGACGATAGCGGGCTCATTCCACAAGAAAACAGAAAACTGACTATCAGCTTCAGTGTACAAGACCCCGCCAGCGGATTGGCTACACGTGCGGCCATCGCACCGGAAGCCGGGGAAGAGAATATAAAAACGCTCGATTTGATTTTCTTCGAATCAAACGGTAACGGTACTGGCACATTCAAAGGCTGGAAAGAACTGACCTCTGCATCCGGCTCTCCCTTGGAGATGAATACCGACATTGTGTTCGACTTTTCGGATATAGGACTAAAAACGACAGATGCTTATGATATTTTAGCTGTAGCCAATATGGGAAGCAACTATCTGCCCACAGACGGTTCGCAAAGTATGGACGACTGGAAAAACGCCATTAAGAACAGCAACTTCAAAACAGCCCGGGCGGAAGTACAGGCTTTTATGGCAGGTACATCCGCAGATATCCCCGAATATATTACAAAACCGATAGTGAGCGAAGCATTGCTTATGAGCGCTTCGCTTAGAAAAGAATCGGAAGATACTAAAATCAGCATAGTATTGCAACGTTCCGTTGCCCGTTTCGACGTGTATAACTCGGCGGCAGGATATACGCTTGAATCCGTTTCCGTATGGAACGGATACCCTTCCCTCTTTGTGTGGAACGGAGAGCCTACTGCTTTCGACAAAGCGGCGAAACGAATTGCAAGACTCTACGGAGTGGAGAGCGAAGCCGGTGCCGACATTGTAGGAAAACTATACGCATACGAAAACTATGTACCCGCCCCCAAACAGAACGACCAGGTGACTACCTGCCTCATCATCAAAGTAAGAAACAAGCAGAGCGGTACGGCATCGTATCACCGCGTCAATGTACACCCGCTGGAATCGGGACAGTCGCTCAAACGCAATAATGTGTACAAACTCACCGTCAATTCCGTAAAGAAAGAAGGATATGCCACCGAACTGGAAGCCTATAAAGGCGCACTGACTTCTTTAAGTTACTCCATCAACTACTGGGATATGGACAGCCACGGCACGGTTCAATTCGATGGTGACAACATTCTGGCCATACCTTCCAAAAAAGTTCTGTTCACCCCCAATGGCGGCAGTTATGATTTGGGCATATTCACTTTTGGCGAAGGGACGTTATCCGTCAGCAAAAAGGTGCTGGACAACGATCTGTCCGCCACTCTGAACGGCAAAACACTGACCGTATCGGCCACTGCACTGGACAATGTAAAAGACCGGCGCAGCGGAATCGTCGAACTCTCTTTCGGCAATCTGAAAGCGACCATAGACGTGGTACAGTTGGAAGGCGGAGACCTCTATCTGGAACTGAACCCGAAAACCATTTCCCATTTCGGCAATACCGCCGGTGTGGCTGCATCTCCCATTGCAGTAAAGAGTTCGGGAGAGTGGAGCGCAAGCATCTATCCCCCGGGAGCCGGTGCTTTCTTCTCTTTTGCCCAAACGGGTTCCGCCGCCGTAACCGATTACGACAGCAGTAAAGCTGTAAACAACATTATTCCCGTCTATACCCATACCGGCAACACAGGTATCAGTCCGCGTTATGGTTTTATGGTGGTCAGCTTGAAAGAAGACCCTTCGGTACAAGGCACCATGTTACTGATTCAGGACGGTGTGCCCGGATTTACGCTGACACCGGATATTGCTTCCATCGACTTTGAATACGACGGTGAACTGACAATCACCGGCAACAATACCAATTCGTTCCTTGTCAACCCCGGATTGACGGCAGACGGCTCAACCGTCAACGAATGGGAATACGTGCTTGAAGGCAACGATGCGGCAGCCTTTGGAGTAAAGGACACGCACGATGCGTCCGATCCCAAGCTCAACCGTATCACCGTAAAGGCCAAAAGTCATAATGAAGGCAACGGTATCCTGAAAGCCCGGCTCTATCTGGCTTTGAAAGCCTCTCCCGGAGTGAAGTCTCATGTAATCGACATCAGCCAGCAACCGATGTCATTCGGTACAGGAGTTCCGGGCAACACGCTTTACATATCCGAAAATGCGGACGAGACCCAACTTATAACTCTGCAAGGCGGTAGCGGGATGCGATGGATTGCCGAACTGGAACAACCCGAACCGGCAACGGCTCATGCGTACAATATAAAAATGACCGGCGAAAACGGTACGGAGATGTCTTGGGGAAGCGAATACACCATGAGTACCAAATTCAAGGTCAATTTTCCCAAAACACTGTACAAGGACGCCAACCGGAACATCACCTATAATGTAAAACTCACTTTGGCCGGAACGGCAGTAACAATCCGTCTGGCTATCGTAAGAACGGTGCTTCAGCCCATAGCGATTAACACCGCCAATCTTTCCGGTGGCTACGGTTCACTCGGCAACGGCATTTTCAGCACATTCCGCGAATACGGCAATTACGGCACATTCTTCGGTCCTCAAGGAATAGTCTATACTCCGGCAGTACCGACTTTGCCGAACAGCGACAATAACAATGCGGGAGTAGGCGCAGACATTCCGGACAATGTGAACATTCTCTTCTCGGGAACATACACAAGCAGAATTGCAAATTATTATGACAACCTGCTTACTTGGCTCAAGAGCAGTCCCGGCAAGAACAGAATTGCCGTAATCACTCTTGACAACAGTGTCGCGGATAATCAGGCCTTGTTCACCAAGATCGCCTCATTGGGATATACCTACAAGAGCAACAGTAGCGTATCTGCAACTTGGGCCGGAACTCATTCCAACGATCCTGTATGGGATTATATTGTCAAAAACGGACCGTTCAGCAATTACAATCCGTCGCAATCCATTGACTTCACCGCCTTGTTTTATAGAGACGGGATAAGCGGAAGCTTTGACACGCCTACCGGAGTAACCCATGTACTGGAAGTGCCCGGTTACGGATGTTCCTTGTCTGTCGACCTGCAAAGGCGAATTATAGTTATCGGCGACAGCCAGCATACCAATACCTGGACACCGACTTATAGTGCGCTGGCAAGTACCACCGACAACAAATACTACGGCCGCGGAATACTATGGGCTTCATTGTGGGCAATCATTTACAATACCGCTCAGTACGGAGACCATTTTACGGATGCACTCAAATAGTTGAGGATATCCGGTTACCGCTTATATACAGAGAAGTCCTCAAGAACGGAGCATATCGAATCCGTTTTTGAAGACTTCTCTCATTATATCAATAATAAACAAAGATATATTCTCCACGAGCATATTGCTCCTTTGCCCGCATGGCCGATGTCAACTCATGTTCCGGAATTTAGAATAAAGTCGTAAGCCAATAGAATCATTCTTCCACCTGCATCGCCACAATCTCCTGTAACACCGACACAGCCTCTTCCACGGTAGTGACGTCCTTCACCACCATGCTCCGCTTGCCGTTCTGCTCACGCAGGTCGCAACGGCGGGTATATTTCATCATGTAGGCGATGACTTTGCCGAAAGCCAGGCTCTGATAGTAAGGGCTGTCCGGATTGGAAACAAAGAACAGCGTCATGCGACCGCCTTTAAGGAACACCTTTTCCGTTCCCAGACGCGCTGCAAGACGGCGTAGGGGAACGATACGGAGCAGTTCCTCCGTTTCGGGCGGAACAGGTCCGAAACGGTCTTCGAGACGGGCACGGAAAGCATCTACGTCTCTGTCCAGCGTCAATCCGTCCAATTCGCGATAGAGCAGCATACGTTCGCTGCTACCGGTGACGTAGGCGGCGGGCAGCAACAGTTCGAGATCGCTTTCCACCTGGCATTCGTCAACAAACTGCTCGCCGCTGATAGTACCGTCGCCTTTCAATTCATCAGCATAGAGGTCGGCAAATTCGTCGGTCTTAAGCTCACGTACGGCTTCGGACAATATCTTCTGATAAGTTTCGTAGCCCAGATCGGCAATAAAACCGCTTTGCTCCGCGCCGAGCATATTACCCGCACCGCGGATGTCGAGGTCCTGCATGGCAATGTGGATACCGCTACCTAAATCGGAGAAGTTCTCGATGGCCTGCAGGCGACGTTTGGCTTCTGGAGTAAGCGAGGACAAGGGGGGAGCAAGCAAATAGCAGAAAGCCTTTTTGTTGCTGCGCCCCACACGGCCGCGCATCTGGTGCAGGTCGCTCAAACCGAAATTCTGTGCCTGGTTGATGATGATGGTATTGGCGTTCGGTATGTCGATACCGCTCTCGATAATGGTGGTGGCGAGCAAGACGTCATAATCATAGTTGACAAAATCGAGAATAATCTTCTCCAGTTCGGCAGGTTCCATCTGTCCGTGACCGATACAGACACGGCAATCGGGAATGTTGCGCTCTATCATCGCTTTCAGTTCCGAAAGATTGGAGATACGGTTGTTTACAAAGAACACCTGTCCGTTGCGGCTCATTTCGAAGTTAATGGCATCAGTGATAATCTCATCACTGAAAGTATGCACCTCCGTCTGAATGGGGTAACGGTTGGGAGGCGGCGTCTGAATAACGCTTAAATCGCGCGCACCCATCAGGGAGAACTGCAAAGTGCGGGGAATGGGAGTGGCGGTCATCACCAGGATGTGAGGCGGTTGCTCGTTCTTGGTCCAGAGCCGTGCCCGCTGTTCGACGCCGAAGCGATGCTGTTCGTCGATCACCACGAATCCCAGGTTCGAAAACTGTACCCGGTCTTCGATCAGGGCGTGCGTGCCGATCAGCAGGTCGATCGAGCCGTCGGCAATCCCGGCGAGGGCTTCGCGCCGTTCGCGTGCTTTGGATGCTCCGGTAAGGATCGCCACCCGCACGTCCATTCCTTCGAGCATCCTCCGGAAGGTGGCGTAGTGCTGGCGCGCAAGGATTTCGGTCGGAGCCATCATGCAGGCCTGGAAGCCGTTATCGACGGCCAACAGCATGGACATCAACGCGACGAGGGTCTTGCCGCTGCCCACGTCGCCTTGCAGCAGGCGGTTCATCTGGTAGCCGGAGATCGTGTCCTGCCGGATCTCCTTGACCACGCGCTTCTGCGCCCCGGTCAGCGGGAACGGCAGCCTGGTGTTGAAGAAGGTATTGAATACGCCTCCCACTTTGGGGAAGAGGAATCCGTTGTTTTTCGACAGGCGGGCCGTGCGGCGCGATTGGATACCCAGTTGAATGCCGAGTAGCTCTTCGAACTTCAGCCGGTATTGTGCCTGCCGCAGCAGTTCGGGCGATTGCGGAAAATGGATGTTGTAGAGCGCATCGCGCAGCGACAGCAGACCGTACTGGATCCGCATTCGGTCGGGCAGCGTTTCGCGGATATGGTCCCGCACCATCGGCCAGAGGTTGCAGACGATCGTGTAGATGCCTTTGGTGCCGAGGACGCTCGAAAGCCGCTCGGTCGAGGAGTAAATGCCTTGCAGACCGCTTTCGGCCTTGCGGGAAAAGGCTTTCTCGATGGTTTCGATTTCGGGATGTACCACCGACAGTTCGCCCTTGAAGAAGGATGGGCGGCCGAAAATCAGGTATTCGCGCCCCACTTCGATCCGTTTTTCGATCCATTTGATTCCCTGGAACCAGACCAGTTCGGCCACGCCGCTGCCGTCGTTCACGACGGCCGTGAAACGTCGTTTGCGCCCTGCTCCGGCATAGCTGACGCCTGTGATGCGCCCCCGGAACTGGATGAGTGCGGAATCCCCTTCCGCGATCTGGTCGATGCGGTAGATCCTCGTACGGTCGATGTAGCGGAACGGATAGTGGCAGAGCATATCGCCCAGCGTGCGGATGCCCAGCTCCTTTTCCAGCAGCCGGGCCCGCGCCTCGCCTACGCCCGCGACGAATTTGATGTCGTTGTCGAGATAGTTCGCCATACGTTGTTTGCCTGACAAAGATAGTGCAAGCCGAGAGCAGCGCCAAATTTAATCGAACGTCGCCGAAGCGTCGTCTTCAGCAGGGACGGTAAACCCGAGGCCGTATCGGATTTATTCGAGAACCGCCTGTCTTTGCCGGTGCTGCTTTTCGCAAAGATAGCGAAAGCTGAGAGAAAACGGGAACTTGTTCCCGTTTTTCCGAGGTGCATCCTATCTTCTACAAAGATAATGAAAAGTAAGTGTTCGGCGACCCGAACAGGGCGGAAAAGGATTCGTAGCAGAGTATCGAACTTTTGTCGATCGGATATTTTGCCCGATTTTGTCCGCAGGGACGGATATTTCCGAAGATTTTTCAGTACCTTTCGGCAAATAAGGAGGAGTTATGGAAGATTACATCCTGCGGGAGATCGACAAGATCGGCAAACTCATCGAAGCCCTTTTGCAGAAGGCGGGCATCCTGCGGAGAAGCGGGGCGGGAGAGGCCGTTTGCGAAACCGCCCGGACGGAGTTGGCGGAGGCGCTCGATCTGGATATCGACACTCTGCTGGCCCGGGAGGACTTTATCGGCGTGCTGACCCGTGAGTATGGCTTCAGCGACGAGAACCTGGAAAAATTCGCCGAGCTGCTGTTCGATTTCGCGGCCGCTTCGCCCGATCGGGACGCGACGGTCCGGCTCGCCTGCGGCATTACGGCCATTTACCGTTATCTGGACGAAAAGAAGGCTCCCGTATCCCTGAACCGCTACTACATCCTCAAGGAGTTGGAGAATATGACTGCCCGATAGCGCGGCGCCGCCGAACGGTCGCCATTCCGGTTTGTGCAGGATAAAACGCGAATGTCTGTTTTATCCTGCCTTCATTTTCACTACCTTTGTGGTAATAAATTCTGGCAGGACATGAATTTGACCAAGTATGAGCGCCGCCCGAGCCGTGAAGTTCGCATCGGACGGGTTGTGATCGGAGGTGACCGCCCGATCGCCGTGCAGTCGATGACCAATACCGACACCAAGGATACCGAAGCCTGTATTCGGCAGATCGAACGCATCTTCCGGGCCGGAGGTCCTATCGTCCGGCTGACGGCCCAGGGGCGTCGGGAGGGAGAGAATTTGGAGCGGATCGTCCGCCGTTTGCGGGAGGAGGGATGCGATGCCGCCGTCGTGGCGGACATCCATTTCGTGCCCGAAGTGGCTGCGATCGCTGCGAAATACGTGGACAAGGTGCGCATCAACCCCGGAAATTATAACTCATCGCACGGGGAGTTCGAAGCCCTCATCGACCGATGCCGGGAGCGCGGCGTGGCGATCCGCATCGGCGTGAATCACGGTTCGCTCTCGAAGCGCGTTTTCGACGAGTGGGGCGATACCCCCGAAGGGATGGTGGCCTCGGCGATGGAGTTCCTGCGCGTCTGCCGCGAAAAGGCGTTCGATCAGGTCGTGGTGTCGATGAAGTCGAGCAATACGCGGGTCATGGTGGCCGCCTACCGGCTTCTGGCGGAAGCGATGGAGCGGGAGGGGATGGATTATCCGCTCCACCTGGGCGTCACCGAAGCGGGAAACGGGATCGAAGGACGCATCAAGAGCGCTGTCGGTATCGGAGCGCTTTTGGCGGACGGTATCGGCGACACGATCCGCGTTTCGCTGACCGAAGCGCCCGAGAACGAGATCCCCGTGGCGCAGCTTTTGGTCGATCATTTTGCCCGCCGCAGCGGGGTGTTCTCCGTCAAATACCCGGAGCGCTATACGCCGACGCGATACAGCCGCCGCACTCGGGTGCAAACTCCCTTGATTCACTCCGAGTTGCCTGCCGACTGGCGGGTGATCGAAGCCCTGACCGAGAATCCTACGGCCGAACTGCGGGCTGCGATCCTGAGCCTCGACCGGGCGGACGAACCCGTCGCGGTGTGCCGCCGTTACGAGGATACGACGGTCGAAGCCGTCGCCGTCAAAGCCGCCGCCGATCTGGGGTCGCTCTTTCTGGACGGGCTGGCGGACGGCATTCGGATCGACGCGCCGCACCTTTCGGAAAAGGAGATCGCGGAGATCGAGCTGATGATCCTGCAGGCAGCCCGCGTGCGGATGTCCCGCACCGAATACATCGCCTGCCCGAGCTGCGGTCGTACGCTTTACGATATAGAGGGTACGCTCGCCGCGATCCGTGCCCGAACCTCGCACCTTAAAAATTTGAAAATCGGCGTGATGGGTTGTATCGTAAACGGACCCGGCGAGATGGCCGACGCCGATTACGGCTACGTGGGCGCCGCTCCGGGGCGTATCACCCTTTACAAGGGGCGCACGGTGGTGGAGAAGAATATCCCTCAGGAGGAGGCGCTCGATCGGCTCGTGGCGCTCATCAAGGCCAACGGCGATTGGGCCGATCCTGAAAATCAACCGGAACGACCATGACGATTCTGCCTGCAGCCTATTTGGGGTCGGTCGAATATTTCGCACACCTGCTGTGCGACGATTGCGTCATCGACCTCGGGGAACATTTTGTCAAGCGTTCGGAGCGCAATCGGGCGCAAATTCTCGCTTCGGGCGGCGTGATGGACCTCACGGTGCACGTGCGGCATGCCAACCGTCCCCGTACGCCGATGCGGGATGTGCGGCTCGACTATTCGAAGCGGTGGCAGCACCAGCATTGGATTTCGTTGGTGTCGGCTTACCGGGGATCGCCCTATTTCGATCACTACCGCTCCTCGTTCGAGCCTTTCTATCGGCGGGAATACGATTTTCTGGTCGATTACGACCTCGAACTGACGGAGGTGCTGCTTCAAAAACTGAATGTGCAGAACCGCCCCCGTATTTCGGAGCAATACGTCGAAGCCGCTCCCGGCGACCTCGATCTGAGGCCCAAACAAAAAGAGGACCCGGCGTTTCATGCCGAGTCCTATTTCCAGGTCTTTTCCGACCGGCTGCCTTTCGCGCCTAATTTGTCAGTCGCAGACCTGCTGTTTGCTGAGGGTCCCGACGCGGCGGAGCTACTAAGGCGCAGTTTCCGGTAAGGAACGTTTCGTCGTATAAATCCCCGGCTTTCGCTTCTATCTTCATCCGGCCGTTGAGCCGTACCGAGTCGCAGCGGTAGATGCACGGTGCGTATTGCTCGACCGCGAGCGTGTCGCCCGAGAGGGTTACGACCGGCTCTCCGGCCGAAGAATAGACGGTTACGGTCTGCAAGTCGCCGTTACGCTCATCCTCCCGGCGTCCGGCGATGTGGAGCGTAGGTTCGGTGTTGTTCCACAAAGCCTTGTAAAGATGGAAAGCGTCCTTGCGGCGTCGTCGGTCCAGCGTGACGAGCCCCGTAGCCTCCACGCCCTGCGGACGGCGGGCCGAGCCGTAGTCGAACAGGGTGTTGATCCAGGTTCCCCACAGCAGCGTGTCTTGTGCCAGGTATTTCGTGTAATCTTCATGAAAACGGGTCTGCCGTCCTTCCGGCTGCCAGAGCAGGCTGTTCGAGCGGCGTCGGCGAGCCGGATCGCCTTGTTGTTCGATCTGCCCCGCTTCACCGTAGCAGATGCCCGAACGGAGCTGGTTCCACCCCGACCGAAGCTGGCCGAGCCAGATTTCGAGGTCTTCCGTGCGGCCTTTGTCCCAGCCGATGTTCTGCGCCCATACGATCAGGTCGGTGATCTGGTTCAGTTCTCCGTCCTGGTTGCTGGTGGCCGCCGTCGGGCGGCTGCGGTCCATTTTTTTTGCCAGTTCGTTCAGTGTCCGCACATAGGGCACGGGGTTTTCGCCCCGTTGCCAGAGGCAGTCGAAGAGTCCCCAGATGACCACTGACGGCCGGTTGATATGCTGGGCGATGATTTCGCGCAGTTGCTGGCGACCGTTCGCCTCGAGTTGCGGGTTCGGATAATAGGAAACGTCGCTGAGGAAAGGTGCCCGGATCAGCGGCAAGTCGATCCAGACCAGTACGCCTGTGCGGTCGCAGAGGTCGTACAGACAGGGGGCGTGCGGTCCTGCGGGCGAGCGCAGGGCATTGGCTCCCAACTCGCGTATGAAAGCGAAATCTTCGGCATAGTCCTCCGCCTCCATAGCGCTACCCGTGCCCGGACGGTCGTAGTAGAGCGTTACGCCGTGAACCCGAACGAGCGAGTCGTTGAGGCGGAAACCCTCTTCGGGTGTGACGCGGATGTTGCGGAAGCCCGTGGCGATTTCGATCTCATCGCGCGAGGTGTCGCTCTCGACGGATACCCGCATTCGATAGAGGTTGGGGTGATCGAGGTCCCACAGTCGGGGATTTTCGACCGTGAAGGGGATGACGACGGGTTTGCCGTCGAGTTTGGCCTTTATCGTTTTGGCTGCGGCCTGAATTCCGTCCGGATCGAACGCTTCGAGGGTCACGCGGCAGAAGTTGTCGCCTTTCGAGATGAGGTGGATTTCGGCCTCGGCTTCGGCCCGTTCGGTCGATACGGCCCGAGGGTGGATCAGGACTCCCGACGAGCCCAGATACAGAGGCGATACGGCGGTGGGGTCGGTGACGATGAGTTCTACCTCCCGGCTGATGCCGCCGTAGATGTTGTGGATGGACGAGAGCGGCAGCACGTCGCCCGTAATGGCGTTGCTCACGGCTACGCGAAGCAGGTTTTCGCTGCCGTATTTCACCCGGTCGGTGATTTCGAAGACGAAAGCGGTCGTTCCGCCCCGGTGCTCGCCGACGTAAGTTCCGTTTACGAAGAGGTGGGCGACGCTCTCCACGCCGTAGAATTTCAGGAAGAGCCGCTTTCCGGTCCAGGTCTGCGGTACGTAGAGTTTGCGCTGATAGTCGGCGGTCGTGCGCAGGTATGGGATCGTCCCGGCCAGTGCATCGAGGTTCCAGGTGTGCGGCAGCGTGACACAGCGGGCGTTGTCGCTGCTGTTTTCGTAGCGGAACGAGAAGAGCCAGTCGTCGCAGAGCGGATATACTTCGCGGGCCTGCACACTCCAGGCGGCGATCAGCAGAAAGATCAGAAGTAACTTTTTCATTTCGATATGTATTTGGCCCCGAAAGGCATTTTCCGTAAAACCGTATTGTTCCGGATCGCTCCGAAGGAACCGGGCGGTTCCGGAGGGTTATCGGAAACAGTGGCACAAAGATACGAAACCCGGCCGATATTTTAACCTTTCCGGACGAATTACCGCATCTCGTTCCCTTTTCCGAGGTCGATTTATAAGCGCTATCTTTACCGAACGGCCGAATTATTTCGTATTTTTGCGGCCGGTTGAAATTGTCGATCCATGAGCGAGAAATCGAAAGGAACCCTTTGCGGCATCGTTGCCGCCGTGAGTTACGGGATGAATCCCCTCGGTGCTTTGTCACTCTACCGGGCGGGAATAAACACCAATTCCGTGCTGTTTTACCGCTATGCGCTTGCCGCCGTACTGCTGGCAGCCCTGTTGTTGGTGCAGAAAACTTCGCTGCGCATTACGCGCCGGGAGTTCTCCGTGCTGGGATTGCTGGGAGTGATGTTCGCCGTATCGTCGCTCACGTTGTTCATGAGTTTTCACTATATGGATGCGGGGATCGCCTCCACCCTTCTTTTCGTCTATCCGGTCATGGTGGCCGTCATCATGGCGATTTTCTTCAGGGAGCGAATTTCGCTGGTCACGGTCCTCTCCATTTCCCTGGCTCTGTGCGGAATCGCGTTGCTGTACCGGGGTGAGGGCGGTGCGGTACTCAATACTGCGGGCGTTGTGCTGGTCATGGCTTCGTCGCTCTCGTATGCGCTCTATATCGTGGTGGTCAACCGTGCTTCGTTGAATATGTCGTCGGTGAAGCTTACGTTTTACGTGCTGTTGTTCGGCGTGGCTGCGATCGTGTTGTATTCGCTGTGTTGTCCCGACCAGCCTTTGCAGCTTCTCTCGACACCCTCGATGTGGGGGGGTGGGCGGCGATGCTGGCTCTGATTCCTACGGTCGTTTCGCTGGTGTTGATGACCGTTGCCGTGCATGCCATCGGTTCTACTCCGACCGCTGTTATGGGGGCTTTGGAGCCGCTGACGGCAGTGGTGATCGGCGTGACTATCTTCGGTGAATTGTTCACTGCGCGGCTTGCTGCGGGTATCGGCTTGATCCTGTTGGCCGTCACCCTTATCGTTGCGGGCAAATCCCTGCATCCGGGGCGCCTGGCGGCGATTATCGGGCACCGGGGGTTTTTACGCCACAGCCGGTAGGCTCCGGTGTGGAATAATTCTACATTTTGTAGATTCACGCCACAGGATCGGCCTCGTCTGTTGCAGGCGTATTATATTGTGTATGATTCGCTTATCCGGATAGAACAGGATTGGCGCGGGGTTTGGGTAAAGTCCTTTAACCCTTTTATGGATAAAAACTACTTATGAAATGAAACCGAATCTGAAAGAGTTGAATTTGGAGAAACTGAAAAAAATAGCGGCCAAAACACCTCGTATTCGGGTGAAACTGACTCGTAAGCACTGGATCTTCATCGGCTGTGCCGTCGTGGTGCTGGTCGTTCTGCTCGTCGTGTTGCTGCGTCCCCGGCCGCAGGCCGCCGCACTGCCGGTGGTGGCCGTCGAACCGGTGCAGGTCGAAGATGTCAGCATCTATGGCGAGTACGTGGGCCGTATCCGGGCCCAGCAATTCGTCGAGATCCGGGCCCGCGTCGAAGGTTATCTGGAGAAGATGCTCTTTGCCGAGGGAACCTATATCAAGAAGGGCCAGACGCTTTTCATCATCGACCCGACGGTCTATCGCGCCCGTGCGAACAAGGCCAAGGCGCAGTTGAACAAAGCCCGGGCCCAGGCTCTGAAGGCCGAGCGCGACCTGAACCGTATTCGTCCGCTGTATGAGCAGAATGCCGCCAGTCAGCTCGACCTGGATAACGCCATCGCCTCCTACGAGAGCGCTGTGGCGGACGTGGTGGTGAGCGAAGCCGACCTTACGCAGGCTGAAATGATACTCGGCTACACGACCGTGCAGTCGCCCATTTCGGGTTACATTTCCGAGCGGAACGCCGATATCGGTACGCTCGTCGGTCCTGGCGGCAAGTCGCTGCTGGCCACCGTGGTAAAGAGCGATACGGTGCGGGTCGATTTCAGTATGACCGCGCTGGATTACCTGCGTAGCAAGGCCCGTAACGTCAATCTGGGCCATAAGGATTCGACCCGCAAGTGGGACCCCTATATTACGGTCACGTTGGCCGACGGGGCGCAGTATCCCTATCGGGGACTGGTCGATTTCGCCGATCCGCAGGTCGATCCCCAGACGGGTACCTTCTCCGTGCGGGCCGAGATGCCCAATCCCGACCATATCCTGCTCCCCGGACAGTTCACTAAGGTCAAACTGCTGCTCGACGTGCTCGAACGGGCGGTCGTGGTTCCCAAGAAGGCCCTGATTATCGAGAAGGGCGGCGCCTATGTCTTCGTCGTGCGCCGGGACAGCATCGTGGAGAAGCGTTTCGTGGAAACGGGTCCGGAAACGGGCAATAACTTCATCGTCGAACGAGGACTTGCCTCGTATGAAAATATCGTCGTCGAAGGCTATCACAAGCTGACGCACGGCATGAAGGTCGAACCCGTGGCTCCTCGTGAAGAGGAGGCGAATCCAGAGGAGGAGTAGCCCATGAAAGCCGACTTTTTCATCGACCGGCCGGTCTTTTCCACGGTACTTTCCATCATCATCGTCATCGTCGGCGCCATCGGCCTCGCGCTGCTGCCCGTCGATCAGTATCCGCAGATCGTACCGCCTGTGGTGCGTGTTTCGGCGTCCTATCCCGGTGCCGACGCGCAGACCGTGACACAGGCCGTTGCTACCCCCATCGAGCAGGAGCTGAACGGTACGCCCGGCATGATCTATATGGAGTCGTCGAGCTCCAACTCGGGCGGTTTCTCCGCGACCGTCACCTTCGATATTTCGGTCGATCCCGATCTGGCGGCCGTGGATGTCCAGAACCGCCTGAAGAAGGCCGAGGCACGCCTGCCGGCCGAGGTGGTGCAGAACGGTATTTCGGTCGAGAAACAGGCCGCCAGCAAACTGATGACCATCACGCTGCTCTCGTCCGACCCCAAGTTCGACGAAATATATTTGAGTAATTACGCCACGCTCAACGTGCTGGACCTGCTGCGCCGTATTCCCGGCGTGGGCAGTATTTCGAACGTCGGCAGCCGCTACTACGCCATGCAGATCTGGGTGCAGCCCGACAAGCTGGCCGACCTGGGGCTGACGGTCAAGGATCTGCAATCCGCGTTGAAGGATCAGAACCGCGAGTCGGCGGCCGGCGTGCTGGGGCAGGCTCCGATGACGGGCCTCGACGTGACGATCCCCATTACGGCGCAGGGACGTTTGTCGTCGGTCAGCCAGTTCGAAGATATCGTCATCCGGGCCAATCCCGACGGTTCGATCATCCGCCTGAAAGACGTGGCGCGCATTTCGCTCGAAGCGTCGTCCTACAATACCGAAAGCGGTATCAACGGCGGTAATGCCGCCGTGCTGGAGATCAAGATGCTTCCGGGAGCCAATGCAATGGAGGTGGCCGAGGCGGTGAAGGCCCAGATGGAGGAGATCAGCCGCAATTTTCCGGAGGGTATCTCTTACGAGATTCCTTTCGATATGACTACCTACATTTCCGAATCGATCCATCACGTCTATCAGACGCTTTTCGAAGCGTTGCTGCTGGTGATTCTGGTGGTATTCCTTTCGTTGCAGAGCTGGCGGGCGACGCTCATTCCGATCGTGGCCGTGCCGATCTCGCTCATCGGTACCTTCGGCGTGATGCTCGTGTTCGGCTTCTCGCTCAATATGCTGACCCTGCTGGGTCTGATTCTTGCCATCGGTATCGTGGTCGATGACGCGATCGTCGTGGTCGAAAACGTCGATCGCATCATGAACGAGGAGGGGCTTTCGCCCTACGAAGCGACCAAGAAGGCAATGCGGAGCCTGAGCGGAGCGTTGATCGCCATGTCGCTGGTGCTGTGCGCCGTGTTCGTCCCGGTGAGCTTCCTTTCGGGCATTACGGGGCAGCTCTATCGCCAGTTTACCATTACGATCGCCGTATCGGTAATCATCTCTACGGTCGTGGCGCTGACGCTCAGCCCCGTGATGTGCGCCTACCTGTTGAAGCCCGACAGAGGCGGCCGGAAGAAACGGTTTTTCCGGTATATCAATTTCGGTCTTGCGAAAGGCAATAAGCTCTACGGCCGTATGATCGGCCGGGCGCTCGCCCATTCGCGCCGTATGTTCGCCGCCTTCGGCGTGGTACTCATCGGTATCTGGTTGATGAATAAACTCGTGCCCGAGAGTTTCATGCCGCAGGAGGATCAGGGGTATTTCACCGTCGAACTGGAACTTCCGGAAGGGGCGACCATCGAGCGTACGCGTACGGTGACCGACCGGGCGATGGCCTTTCTGATGCAGGATCCCGATGTGGAGTATGTACTCAACGTGACGGGTTCGAGTCCTCGTGTGGGCAGCAACCAGGCCCGCAGCCAACTGACAGTGATCCTCAAGTCCTGGAAGGAGCGGGAATCGGAGGATATCAGCGAAGTGATGAAACGTGTGCGCGACGAGTTGTCGCGTTATCCCGAAAGCAAGGTCTATCTTTCGACGCCTGCCGTCATTCCCGGTCTGGGAACCTCGGGCGGTTTCGAAATGGTGCTCGAAGCTCGCGGGGATGCCGGCTATGCCGATCTGCAGCGGGCGGTGGATACGTTGATGCACTATGCCGAGCAGCGGCCCGAGTTTACGGGGCTGGCCTCTTCGATGCAAGCCGATATTCCGCAGCTTTATTTCGACGTGGACCGCGACAAAGCGCAGTTGGTCGGGGTTTCGATGTCCGACATCTTCTCTACGATGAAAGCGTTCACGGGTTCGATCTACGTCAATGACTTCAATATGTTCAACCGTATATACCGTGTATATATTCAGGCCGACGCGCCTTATCGGGCTTACCGCGACAACCTGAACCTCTTCTTCGTACGGGGTGCCGACGGGGCGATGATTCCCGTCACGTCGCTCGGTACAACGCACTATACGACGGGTGCCGGTACGATCAAGCGTTTCAATATGTTCAACGCTGCGACCATCACGGGCGAAGCGGCTCACGGATACAGTTCGGGACAGGCGATGGACGAGCTGGAAAATATCGTGCGTGAGAAATTGCCTGCGTCGGTGGGCGTCGAGTGGAGCGGCCTTTCTTACCAGGAGAAGCATGTGAGTGGACAGACGGGTCTTGTGCTGGCGCTGGCTTTCCTGTTCGTCTTCCTCTTCCTCGCCGCCCAGTACGAGAGCTGGTCGGTGCCCGTCGCGGTCATTCTCTCGCTGCCCGTAGCCGGAATCGGTGCCTATCTGGGTATCTGGGTTTGCGGTTTGGAAAACAACATCTATTTTCAGATCGGCCTGGTGATGCTCGTAGGTCTGGTGGCCAAGAATGCCATTTTGATCGTAGAGTTTGCCAAGGAGGAGGTGGAAAAAGGCCGCGACGTGGTGTCGGCGGCACTCAAGGCCGCACACCTGCGTTTCCGCCCGATCGTGATGACCTCGCTGGCGTTCATCCTCGGCCTGCTGCCGCTGGTGTTCGCATCGGGTCCGGGGTCGGCGAGCCGTCAGGGTATCGGTACGGGCGTCTTTTTCGGTATGCTGGTAGCTATCTCTGTCGGCATCGTCTTCGTGCCCTTCTTCTTCGTGTGGATTTACCGGATTAAAGCAAAACTGAAGAAACGATGAAACGAGTTGCGATATTTGTCATTTTGGCTGCACTGACCGTCGGATTCTCTTCCTGTTCGGCTGTGCGGCACTGTCAGGCCCCCGAGGTGGAGATGCCCGGGCAGATCGCTTCGGGCTATACCGATTCGCTGACCATCGCCGATCTGAGCTGGTGGCAGTTTTACGGGGATTCGACGTTGCGCCGGGTCATCGAGCTGACCTTGGAAAATAACAAGGATATGCTTGCGGCGGCGGCTCGTGTGGAGCAGATGCGGCAGTTGTATCGGATAAGCAAGGCCGAGCGTTTGCCGAATTTTTCGGCCAAAGGGCTGGCTGATTACGAAACGAACGATTATGCCGACGAGGAGTCGAGCCGTGATCCGGAGTTCAGTGCCAAGCTCTCCGTCAGTTGGGAGCTGGACCTTTGGGGAAACCTGCGCTGGGCCAAGCGCAAGGGCGGGGCGGAGTATCTCTCTTCGGTCGAGGATTGGCGTGCGATGCGTATGACTCTCGTCGCGGAAGTTGCGACGGCCTATTTTCAGTTGATGGCTTTGGATAACGAGCTTTCCATCGTGCGTCGTACGCTCCGAACGCGCAGCGAGGGTGTGCAGCAGGCGCAGTTGCGGTTCGAGGGCGGTCTTACCTCCGAAACCGTTTACCAGCAGGCCAAAGTGGAATACGCTTCGACGGCGACCCTGATTCCGGATCTGGAGAGCAGGATCGAAATTATGGAAAACAGTATTGCATTGCTTATGGGAAAATCTCCTGACTGGGAGGTGTTGCGCGGTCAAATGAATATCGAAGCCGAGTTTCCGGACAGTCTGCCTGTCGGTCTGCCTTCGGGACTGTTGCAGCGGCGTCCCGACGTACGGGCTTCCGAACAACAGTTGCGTTCGGCGATGGCTTCGGCGGGGATGGCCTATGCAGATCGTTTTCCCCGGCTGACCTTCAATCTGGTAGGCGGTTGGGAGAACGATGCGTTGCAGGGTTTCTTTCGCTCCCCGTTCTCGTATGTGGCCGCTGCGATCGCCGCTCCGGTCTTCGGCTTCGGACGCAAGCAGGCCAAATATCGTGCGGCATTGGCGGCATACGACGTAGCCCGGCTGGGGTACGAGAAGAAGGTGCTGGAGGTTTTCAAGGAAGCCAACGATGCGGTAGTCACTTACCGTAACGTCCGCAAAACGGCCGCGTTGAAGGTCGCTCTGCGCGATGCTGCCCGCAAATACGTCGAACTGGCCAATTTGCAGTACCGGGGCGGCAGTATCAATTATATCGACGTGCTGGATGCCCAGCGCCGGTATTTCGATGCCCAGATCGGTTTGAGCAACGCCGTACGGGACGAACACCTCGCTTTGGTGCAGCTCTATAAGGCGTTAGGCGGCGGCTGGGGAGTGGTGGCGGAATAGCTTTCTGTTGTCAGATAGTCGGATTTAGCATTAAAAACCGGTTCTGAAGGGTTGTATGACAGTTTTTTTGATTTTTGTCTCGTAAATTTCCGGGCAAAAATTTTGAGGAATAAAAAAAACCGTTTATATTTGCACTCCGAAATACCACTAATGCGGAAATAGCTCAGTTGGTAGAGCACAACCTTGCCAAGGTTGGGGTCGCGAGTTCGAGTCTCGTTTTCCGCTCTTAATAAACGAGTGATAATCAATGAATTATCGCTCGTTTTTCTTTTTGCGGGTGCGAAATAAAACTCTCCATAATGCCTTTTTCGCGCCGTTTTCCGAAGAATGTTTTACCATTTGTTTAACCATGTTTTACGGCGGTAAAACACCACCCGCGTCTGTCTGCATAATGCCGCAACATTATGAGTGTCAGCATCAATGCCATTTGCAGAAAAGACCGCATCAATCAAAACCGCACCACGAACATCTACCTGCGTTTTACCGTCAATCGCCGCAGCCGCTATGTAAGTACGGGAATCAATATCCCTGCCGACGATTGGGATTTCGACACCCAAACGCTTAAAACGCAGAATCCTGCCGTTCAGCTACGGATTTACGAGCAAATCGAGAAATACGACAAGCGCATCAAACGGCTTGAAGCGTTGGAGGTCCCCGTAACGCTGGACAACGTGCTGGAAACCGACGGACGGAGGGTCTATTGCACGATAGCCGAATATTTCCGTCGCACGATTGCACAGTTGGAATCAGTCGGTAAAATCGGCTCGACATCAAAACACAAGGTCACGTTTTCACTCCTGCAACAATTCCGCTCGACCAACATCCGTTTCGACGAAATTACGGTCGGCTACCTGCGTGATTTCGAACTGTTCCTAATGAAAAAGGGGAACAAAAGCAATTCGATAGCCACGAAATTCAGCGTTCTGAAAGCCGTCTATAATAAGGCTCTTGCCGAGGGGATTTTCACCACGCCGCACAGTCCGTTTCTGCAATTCAAAATCGGACGGTTGTGGACAGCCACCCGCAAACGTGCTATCCGCAAGGAGGATGTGCAACGGCTGATGCAGGCGGAGATACCCGCCGACGGTTCAGCCTATTTGGATTTCGCACGGGACATTTTCCTGTTTTCCTACCTCTCGGCAGGCATCAATTTTAAGGACATCGCCACCCTGCGTTACTGCGATATGGACGAGGAAAGAATCTACTATGCCCGCCACAAAACCAGCAAGGAGATGACCTGCCACCTCTCGGAACAGTCGAAAGCGATTATCGGCAAATACGCCAAATCCGACCATGCGGACGATGATTATATTTTCCCGATACTCGACCGCCGCATACACAAGACCGAGCAACAGATTTACGACCGAGTGCGCAAGGTGCTGAAACACGTGAACAAGGCCCTGCACGAGTGGAGCCGATTATTGGGGCTGAAAATCGAACTGACTACCTATGTCGCTCGGCACACGTTCGCAACGGTCTTGAAGCGGTCGGGAGTGAATATTGCCATCATTTCCGAATCGCTCGGCCATTCCGATTTATCGACTACCCAAATCTATTTGGATTCTTTCGAGAACAGCCAAATCGACGCGGCGATGCAGAACTTGCTATGACAGGTGACATATTTTTGGAAAATTTGTTTTATATACCCCTAAAAAAATGCGTCACTACCCAAAAGAGATTGTCTGGAAACGGACAATCTCTTATTTTTTTGCTATCTTTAAAGGACTAACCAATAAACCTATACCTACTATGAACAATTATGTAAGCGAAGCCGAGTATGAAGAAATGATGGATGCCGAGAACGCACAGTTCGGAGAGATGAAAGCCGTTCCTGCATCTGCTTTATTAAGCATCGACAATGAAACAGCATCCAATATGCTTTTTTTACTGATGGAGAAAGCACAATACTTGGATTTGGCCTGCCGTGTAAAATCGGGCATGGCCTATTATGAATTTGAGGATGTAAACAATGTCAAGCGTCAGTTGTATCTGAACTCCGACATTGTGGACTTTGTTATAACTTACCTGATGTGTGGCAATAAACGTTCTTACTATCCAAAAATCAACAACATAGACAAGAATGTCGATGAAGCCTACATCCTGCGTTTGTTCAAAAGTGACAGGGACAGGAACGTCGGTCGATATAATACCGTCAGCCAAGAATATAAGGCTGTATATCAGTATGGGCGAATCAATTACGGCACATTCCCCTATACGACGGCAGAATTCGATGAGAAACTAAACAAGCTCCTCTGATTCCTATGAAGATTGATATGGATAATCTACCACCCATCATTGGTTATAATGTAGGGAAACTGGAATTTTGGAAACTAAAATTCTCGGATAATGCCCGACACTACCATATCTTCCGTAAGATGGTGCGGGATGGAGTGCAAATTAACGGGCAACTCCAACTTGAACGCGGTATTCCCAAATTTTATATAAAGATAGCTGTTGAAGACCTGCCATCTGCTATTTCTGTTTGGCTTACACCCGAGTTCGAGAAATTCTTATTGTGCTATCTGTTTACAGGGCATAACGAAGGCTTCCCGACCTACCTTAAACCATTGGAGATTCCGCAACCCAATCCCGATTCTGACTACTTTTACAAGCATATAAAGCGGGAGTTGGAACGGGATGCGGCTATTTTTCGGAATGAAGAACAAGATGGAATAAAGGGAACGCATGTAATGGCCAAATATCCGTTCGGGAGCATCGACTATGGATTCTTCCCATTGACACAAGCGGATTTATTGGCAACGCTGGCGTCTACTACTCCCTATGTCTATTCATTTGTAGCGACCGCCATTCCCGACCTGCAAAACAATAACCTGCCGATAGAAGAACGGGATATTGCCGCAGGTCAGCATTTGGACGCGGTATTTAAAGAGATACCCACCAATACGATTATCGACAAGACTATCTGCGGTGTCGGTGCTACATGGCTGGAGATTCATTCCAAACGCAACTCGATTATCATTGAACCGAATGTGCCCGTCATAATCGGCAAGGAACAACAGCATCCGAATATTATCGGTGTGTACGGCGAAACGATGTCGGCGGCAATGGTCAAGCAACGGATTTCAGAACAGACAGGCCCTGTAAAGCTAATGACCACTCCCGACAGTTATCCGAAAGTGATAAATGCACTCAAACAGTTGCGTATCCCTTATCTGCAAGACTATTTCCTGCTGTTCGATGAATGTGAAAAGATAGTCGCCGAGGTGGATTATCGACAGCATATAACCTTGCCGATTGATGATTTCTTTAAGTTCACCCATAAAGCGATGGTATCGGCAACTCCGATTGTCATTGATGACCCGCGCTTTGAAGAACAGGAATTTAAAATTATCAAGATAAGACCGACATACGATTACAGCAAAGAATTGGAGTTGAAGCCGACCAATAATGTAGAGGTCATGCTAAAACAGACATTGAACAGCCTTAACATGGAAGATACTCCAATCTGTATATTCTATAATTCGGTGCAGGGTATTAAGGAATTGATTGATTCATTCAAGATAGGAGATTACACGAATGTCTATTGCAGTACGGAAGCACAACGGGAACTCCATAAAGAGGGATATAAGGCTTTTGATTCCGTGACGGACAAGAGCGGAAAAACCGTACTGAACAAATACAATTTCTTTACAAGCCGTTTCTATTCAGCGGTAGATATTACGCTCGATTATAAGCCTGCGGTTATTATGATTACACAGGTCTATAAGGTACTCCCGAACCAAACGCCCTATTCACTCATCGACCCAGAAACGGAAGCCATACAGATTGTGGGCAGATTCCGCAACGGGACAGGTAAAATCACCCATATCACCAATACCAATTCCAAGATGATATGTAAAGACAAAACGGAATTGGAAACGTTTTTACGGGAGGAACACGCTGGTTTTCACAAACTGCTCGATTTGAGAAAGACATTGACGACGCAGGGTGAAATATGTGTTTTAGACCAAGCTATCGAACGGGTGGAATACAAGCGTTTGGGATTTGTAACGGATAAGGGAGAAATAAACTATTTCCGCTATAACAACGCCTATCTGGACGAACGGTTGAAAATGCTATACCGCTATCCTGCAATCCTCCATAAAGCCTATTGCCGCAGCGGTGCATTTAAAGTCGTTTCCAAGGCGGAATATGCGGCCTATACGGACAATGACCGAAAGGTATTGGATGATAAGACCAGATTGAAATCAGAACGGATTACGCTCTTATTTACAATATTCTCCCGTATATGCTTGTCCAGCAAATCGTATGACATAGAATTTCTAAAAGAGTTGCAACGCGAATATGCCCTTTATTACGAAGCATATAATACGATAGCATTACAGAAAGTCCGAGAGTTGAATTTTGTGGATTCGGATGTCCTACAGAGATAAAACGGGTGAAATTCTTAAAACGTGCAAAAGAAAAAAGTGTCATTAATGAAGTCTATGCCGCCTTTGCTCCGAATACTGTTTATAAGACCTCCGAGATAAATTTGAAGATGAAAGCGATTTTTGACAGTTATTCCATCGAATACGATAGACGGGGAGTAGGCAATTCGATTATGCTCTATTTTGATGCAACCGAAGTACGGACAGGGACAAAGCGAACTTGGAAACTGGGTGCGAAGAAATTTCAGAATGTGACATAATTTTAGAATTTCTCTTTTATATACCCCTTGAAAATTGCGTCACTAATTATAATCACTTATCATGTCTCTTTTACGACATATTTAAACAATATTAAATCATATAGTTATGAGTGTCGGAGAATTCCTTTGGGGTGCTTTTAGCCCTGCCATCGGTTTTATTGCTGCTATAATTGTTATTATTTTTCTTTCCGAACAGGCAAAAAAACAAAAGGCAAAAGAAGATGAATTTAAGAAAAGATGGAAAGCAGAACAAGAAGAAAAGGAGCGCATATTACGCGAAGCATGGAAAAAACGGCGAGCCGAAGAACAGTGACATATTTTGGGAATTTCTTATTTATATACCCCTTGAAAATTACGTCACTAAATTTTGCGTGTGATATATTGTTGAATATTAATAGGTTATGTTTGTATGAAAATAAAAGAATATAAACCTTTGACAGAATTTCCATGGTTAATACCAAAATGGGCGTCATCTCAATATGTTTCTGATATAAAACACCTGATAGAACCTATAACAAAATCTTTACCTTGGAATATTACATTGGGGGATATTGTCGAGTTTCCTTGGACAGAAAAAGACATCCAGATTACCTTTTTATTTGGTGCTAAGCAGGAAACATATGTAACCGTTATAAAAAATCGTGTATATCCCTCATATTTTGCCTTATCTCAATTACGGCGTCAAGATATTGATGGCAACATGTATGGGACTGCTGTTGTGGATGCAAGCAAGTATTATGATGATATTGAATTGATTAAGCATTTAGTTGGTGCAAAAATTCATGTTCCATGCTATGCAAATGCAATTATGAAAAACCCCAAAGGAGAATGTGTAGAACGTAGACTTCCTGTCATTGATTATTATTTTCCTTAAATACACGCCGTAGGCGCTTAACAGAAACAGGCTATAATGTCTGTTTCTTTTGTAAAATATATCCCCTGCACACACGCCTACTCCATACTAAAGCCCCCTCTCCCTTGTCGAATGTAAAACCGTTTTATCTATGAAAACACTCGACAGGAGAGCGGCGGAAATTTTCCGCAAAATGTTAGCTTTACAAACAACCAAAATTGACAATTCGGACGGTACTTATATGCCCGTCTATCTTGAACTGATCGGCCGTATCGACAAGTACGACTTTTTTTCGCTGGCTCATTACGGACAGCAGAACGGCGATGCCATGCGCGACCCCGAAATGCTCTTTGCCCTGCACAATGAAACTCGGCAATTCATTCCCTA
>ENA-OPCO01000294-OPCO01000294.1-human-gut-metagenome-genome-assembly--contig:-NODE-294-length-37272-cov-4.814574_pt1 | contig 37272 bp, 35 predicted proteins | sample MGYA00241562_ERZ501475 | MGnify/ENA primary metagenome ERZ501475 (study PRJEB25962, sample SAMEA2042627) | human gut metagenome | biome: human gut; feature: human-associated habitat; material: faeces... | reverse complement strand
GGAACCACCCTCCAGCCATTGATTTTTGGTGCGAAGCTCCCAGTGATTTTATGTTAGCTTGGGGTTCGCACCATCTTGACAGCCTTATTATATCATACATCACAACATCCTGCATCCGCTTTGCGTCAGATATAAAAGATACAAGTTCGAATCGTGATGTTTAATAGCCGAAGCTTTGTTACGCGAAATCGAAGATAAAAAATCAAAATTTACGACAAAAAGCGTTGAATTTCTGAACTTATAAGTGTATACTACTAAATAGAAGAGGTGATAATATGCTGATAGAATTTAGTGTAAAAAACTACCGCTCTTTCCGTGACGAAGCAACTCTTTCCATGGAAGCAACTGGTGCTAGTACGCTTAAAAATGTGCTTATTCCATTTGGTGGGATTCGAATTTTGCCGGGTGCTGCTATTTATGGAAAGAATGGCGGCGGTAAAAGTAATGTGATACGCGCTTTTTGGCTCGCAGTTCAATTTATAAAGAATGCACAGAAAACGCAGCATGAAAAAGCATCCATACCTGTTGTACCGTTTGCATTAAACAACTATTCTGCATCTGAACCAACAGAGTTCTCATTTGTATACACTTTAGATGGAATTAAGTATTGGTATAGCTTTGCAGCCACAAAAGAAAAGGTATATTCCGAGTCTTTGTATCATGCGCCAAAAAAGCAGAAGTCTCTTATTTTTGCTAGAGATGGGCAGTCCTTTTCCTTTACAGAGTCAAAGGCACGTAGAAAACTGATTAGTCAAGTTGTCGCAGAAAATCAGTTGTTTTTCTCCGTCGCCTGTACGATGAATGATGAAGATTGTTCGAGGGCTATGACATGGTTTCGAAAAAAAGTGTATTTTTCACGAGATTATTCGGATATTCCACGTCAGTTGCTTGAATATTCTAATGATTCTAATATGTTGCGGGCAATTTCAGACTACGCAAAGGCGGCTGATGTTGGTATCGAAGATATGAAATTCGAAATCAACAGCAAAGAAATCAATGAAGAAGCCGATTTGCCGGATAATATTCCAGATGAAGTAAAAGCGGCACTTGTACAATTTATGCACCTACTATCAGAAACTTCGAATAATTCTGAAGCACACCTTAAAATGGGACAAGTCATCGCAACGTCTATGCACCAAGGCAAAGATAAGGATGGAAAGTCTCAAATTTATTCGATGGAATTAGCTGATGAATCTGATGGTACAAGAAAACTGATGGCGCTTGCTCCTGCGATTGAATCCGTTTTATCTAAGGGGGGGCTGTTGCTGGTAGATGAAATTGAAAAAGAACTGCACCCGGCTTTGGTTAACTTTATTGTTGCCAAGTTCCAGAGCAAACGAACCAATCCCAATGGAGCACAGATTGTTTTCACAACGCACAACACCGAATTGCTGAGCATGGAATTGCTGCGTAAAGACCAGCTTTACTTTGTTGATAAGAACAAAGAAGATGGAGCCTCAGAACTATACAGCATCAGTGATTTCTCAACGAGGACAACTGAGAACATCCGTAAGGGATACCTTGTCGGAAAATACGGAGCAACTCCCAATGTTGAAGTTGAGGAGGTTGAATAATGGCTCGCAAACTGAAGAAGTCTAAAATCAGCATCTGTGTTTTCTGTGAAGGAGAAAGCGAACAAGCATATACAGACTTCCTTAAAAGCAAGTTTCAGGATGTGGCAGTGTTTAAACGGCCTTCATCAACTGGTTTATTTGATGATGCAGATAACCGTTTTAAGAAAGACCCGAAATACAGAGATTACGCAGATGTAATTGACGAAATTTGGTTTTTCTTTGATGTGGAAGAAAAAGATATTTCCAACTGGACCAAACGTATTGAAATTATCAGGCGTTTAAGAAGACTGAGAAAAAAGCCGCAAATTCGGGTTCGTCTATTGATGACAACTGGTTGCATCGAGTATTGGTTGATGTTGCATTACAAGCTATTCGCGCCTCCATTGTTGACGGTTCCAGACAAAGAAAAGATGTTGGCACAAGTTATACGAATGGAACCTACTTACAAAAAAGGGAACTATAACGCAACTGCTCGCATTGCACAGTATTATCCGACAGCGGTAAAAAATGCGGAAATTGTTCTTAAACGTCTTTTGGAAGAAGGAATGCCGGGTTTAGAGGATACAGACGAACGAAATCGTTGGCTTTGTACAAATTGCAAGACGTTTTCTACAGTGCAAGAAGCAATAATCTTTCTTGATGGATTACAAGCCTAAAATCATTTTAAGTTAAAACAAAGAAGGGGGTGACGTTTTGTCATCCCTTTTTTTGCCTTTGTTTCCCATCTCAATTTTCTATTTCTACCACGAAATACGACTCATCGTCTATGTAGTAGAGCTTTCCCTTTTCTATATAGGGGAACACTTCAGCAAACGATTTATCGATATCAACAAAGTCTGACTCATCGGTTACATACTTTCCCCTACTGCTTGGTTTTAGTTGTCGAATATACCCGCCATTTTTCCGGAATTCTTCAAATGTATAGGTTCCGATGATGTGTTTATCCACCCAGCATCTCAACTGCATTTTGCCGTTGTTCATGGGCTCAAAGTGCTCGTTTGCAAAAGCAATCAGCATAGGCTCTGCAGAATCAATTGCCCCAAAGCGATAGGCAAAATTTTCGTCCTTCATGGCTTCAGCTTTTGAGTCACGTACAAATGGCGATGGGATGCAAATGTCGTATCTATTTCCATCGGTGCCGTTAAACATCCCGCACATATAATAGCGATACTTCTTCATGATTCTTCTCCTATTAAATAGCTTTAATTTTTTTATTATACCAACAACAAGGATAGATGCTTGTTTAGTTGCAAAATTACAACAATTTCTTTGTCAAGTCTGTCCAAGCTATATTAAAGGTGCTTTTATGGAAAAGTCGAATTAAAAGTTTCGTTTTGGAAAAATACAATATATTGCGATATTTTTTAGAATTACTATAGCTATCCACTCGTTCTCATCGGGATAAAGTATTGTATTGTAGAGTATGGGTAAGATTCTTCCACTGCTGGAGCAGTAGGCTTAGGCTAATCAACCGGGCTTACGTGTTACCCAGCAAGCCCCGTCTATAATCAGCTTGCTGATTTAGGTGGAGTTATTGACTTGCCATTTCTTCAATACTATACGCTTCCACATCCTTCTGAAAACTTTTTGAATGCGCTTGGTCTATTACTAGCTTTTTCTGCTTTGTTTATACTTTTCTACTTTATAATCACACTGGTGTCCATTGATAATATCTCCTACTGTGCTCTTGGTTTTTTGCTTGTAAACTTTACCGTCTGTAAAACTTACAACAATAGAAACAGGAAGCCCTGCACTAAAATTTTGTAATTGGTCATGCAGCTTTCCTTTGGAAAAATTAAAATCCAGTTGTTCACCTACTCGGAGTTCTTTAGGAAATTCTTGATAATGAACTGGGTCACATGGAACTGCTATTTGGCGTAGATACTGACCATCAACAAGTAAACTTATATTCGTAACATAGATACTTGAATTACCATTATTTGTTAGAAAAACTGTACATATCTCTTGTTTAATATCTTCTAGTGACGGTAAAACCACAACCCTATTAGTTTCAAAGCTTACTATAACTTTTTTCTTTCGTTCAATATATCTTTCAACAATAGGCTGAAGCACTGCTATAATACACGCCAACATTGTCCCAATCGAGCCAAACGCAGACCAAAACAATTCTAAATTCATATTTTCACCTTTCATTTTCACATTTTTTTTGCTGAGACAAATTTTTGCTGGTAATCCTGTTTTCAAATCTACCAACGCTTTTTGGGGCATTTCACGCAAATAAATCAAATAATTATACGCACCTAAAGCTGAAAGAGGATAGTTTGTTGTCAAATGCTGAGCTGTAAATCCCTCAACCTTAATTGGATTAGGCGTAAACACCTCATCATCCATGATGTACAGATAAAATTCTTTGCGAATATCAGCGTATCGAGCTAATTTTTCATAAGACTTTTCTGCTCTTGTTTGAGAAAGCTTCATGTGATGCAGAATGTATTCAGTAATACCAATCTTATAAAAAGAATTAGCTGTCCACTCTATTTGAGTCTTTGCAATAGAGAGCGTTCGTCAATCACACTCGCTTCGTTGATAACCAGTTCTGCGTCCGTTTTTGAAATGGGAAATTCACAAGGCATATTCTCCTCACGACCACCCCAAAAACGAATATAGGTTTTATCATAACGCTCAACGAGCTGATAACCTTTGTACTCTTTAAGAACATTCATATAATCACCCATTTAATGTTATCTACTCGTACAACATACGGATTATCCCCAAGGTATCCCTTGTCCATACCGAGAGCTTTTTCAAGTTTGCTACCTCTGCAAACGAAGGATGAAGACTACGATGGTCTTGAAGTTGACGGCAGTCACAGTTCCGGATTAAGCCCCTTCGTTTCAGTGAGTGCTCTGGCGGGTATTTTTTAGGGTTAAACATTGTCTTTCACCTCGCTGATTTTTTCATTTATATGCAAAGGAATTTCTTCAATTCTATTTGTCCGGTTATATTCTATGCGGATTTCTAAAAAGAAATTTGCTCCAATCTCTGTGCTGAGAATACCCACTGCAAGGAGTTGGAGTACGTCAAGACATTGTAACTTATAATTTTTGAGGCTCCGTTGAGGTGTTTTGATATAACTCTCGAAGGGCTTTGTCCTCTGATGCAATAAGCAAAACTGAATCACTATGAGTTGCTATCGGCGCAAAATACATACGTTTATTAAGTTTCTCTGTGGAATGTGTGTGGTCAATAAGTCTGTTATTTACTGACAATCCTCTCCTCGACGAGAACAAAATTCCAACATGTGGTGCTAATGGAATCCAAATTTCCTGTACATCTTCATCTGCTACAGAAAAAATAGCTACTGGAACGTTTGAGGTTATAAAAATCTTTCTGGTATAGCAAAATTGATAGTGTAATGTATTCAAATATTCGCATATATATTTTGTTTGAAATTCTTCATACTCGCCATTACTTGTAGAAATAATTGTTCTGTTGTATGCTTGTTTCAAGAACGAATCCATAAACTTTTTACATTCATTACAATTCCCGTCAGACTGGCATTTCAAACTATTATACATTTGCTGGTAAATCGATTTGTTTCTGAGATATAACTGCGCAATAAATTGAAACAGCTTCTCTTTTTCGGATTTTCTTAGTACCAATGCCGAATTGATGTTTGCTCTGTTATTTGAAATATTGATTATTTTATCTACAAGCACTTTTTGCCCTGTTTCGTATTTTGAAAATGAATGTTCTGTTTCGTTGTGCAAAATGTACTTATCATTGTATTTACTTTCATACAAATCATCGCAGTAGCACAACCTTGAAACCGCCATCTTCTTTGGGCAAGGACTAATTGCTGTGGCTTCAAGCGAATAAACCGTTCCATGTTCTTCTTGAATCGAAAAGTTGGCCAAATAAAATTGCGGAATATAGTGTTCTCTTTTGGTTGCGTTTTGTACATTTGAAGACATAACTTGTAATTACTTCCTTCTTTAAAACAAAAACCTCCTACCGCAGTCAGCATGATACTGATTACGATGGAAGGTTCAAACCTTTTGTGATAGCTTTATTATACAACGCTTCGTGAATTACTCAAAACCAATCTTAATCAATCTCAATAATTCAGTTAATGTCCAAGTTGCCAAAATCCTTTGTGAGGACGAAGACGTTCTGGATTAAACTCTCCCCACTCCTTCGTATCCACCTTTTACTTTTCCGCATCCTTCGCAGTCTGCAGCATGGTCAGAGACTCGGCGCTTTGGTTTCAAGGTTTGCCATGTAGGATTCCATATAAGCCCACAGCCTATGTGTCTCGCAAGCATCGTGGTTGAAGTTGTTTTCCCATACCGTATGAAACCCCGCCTGCTCCGGACAACAGCGAGACATGCGTGTGTATTTTGTTCTTACTCATTTTTTATTTCAAACAAAAATCCGATGCAGAATTACTTCGCATCGGATGTCTTGTTACTTATTCTGATTAAGTCGTCTATCTCTTCCTGCAGGTTCCTGTTAATTTTCGAGTCGCCCGCCATATCTCGCAGTACTGTCAAAATTGCTCTTACTGTGATGCTTCCTTGATGGTAGTTCTTCGCTTTTCCATAGTGTTCGATACTGCAGCACTTCTCAAGGATAGGTGCTTTTGTAAACACAATAGCGGTATTCTTAGCCAATGCTATGGAAACACCAATGGAACTCTCCACGCCTTCTATCAGTGCGAGTTTGACGAGCCAGATGTAGCATCGAAATACATAGAGGATTTCTTCCAAAGAAATGTCCCGCCAATCGCGGTGGTTGTAGTTCCCTTGGATGAGAAAAGCTACTTTTCTAAAACCAATTCTCGCTTCCGTGTACTTCTTATCCAGCGCATAAAGACAAGCTATCTGGAATGTTGCATGATAATAGTTCTCGTCCAGTTGCAGTGCCTTCTTAAAGCACTGCAACGCTCTTTCGTTATCCGGATGCATCTGTTTTTCAGACATTCCATATCGCATGTATATTCCTGCTGTGAAATGTTTTAATTCTTCCGGTGCATGTTCTATTGCATCTCTAAGATATGGGCGTGCATCAAGTGCAAACTGTGCCTGTCCTTCGCACAGTGCTGCCGCTAGACAATACATTGACACGAGGTTTGGCTCTATACGATAGATTTTGTTCAATTCCGAAAGGAGTTTTTGTACCGGCTCTACGGCGGCATATAATTTTGTGCGCAGCGGAGCATGTGCTTCCAACGATGCAAGGAGTTCTCGTAAATGTCGCTGTGCATTTACATAGGCATAGACCGCATATATACTGCTCAGTCCCACGCTGCACTGTTTTGCCATATTGATGAAAGCGTCCGCCATCTTGTTGAGGTAAACAGCTTCCGGCAGACAGTAGTGACCTCTCATGGGAAGAGCCATCAACTCGCCCATCTTGAGTGCTTGGAATGTGCTTTTGATTTGTAGAAACTCAAACAGGTCGAGCTGCCAGAAAGCAGCGTTGATGTACAAAAGATTTTGGGTCTCTGCTCCCTCATCCTTCCAAATACGGCGGATAATCACATCAAGCGCTGTCTTCTCGAATTGTTCAGCAGAAATCTTCTGGTCCGCATTGTGCAGAATTGCTTTTCCGTTTATTGTCAGCTCTCGCTTCAAGATACGAAAACTGCACCACATCTCATTTTTTGATAGTGCGATGCCTTTCGGTGGTCGGTCTGTAAGAAATAGATGTGTGATTCGCTCACTTTCCGGATTGACAAGCGATTTGTGCTTCTCCAGCATAGTTTCTACTGGCATCATAGTCGTTTTTACTAAGCAGCCAGCAAAGGAGAAGAACTCTCTCAGCACTTCTCTTTCAGCACCAAATGGATGCTCAAAATAAATCTGAACAGCCTGAATCGGTTGAGCCACGGTCTCTCCTCCTCACAAAAGATGAGCTATAAATACGCGGAAATGCACAAAAACGCACGCGTACATTTATCGAACACACGCGTGCGTTTAAGATGCTGTTATGTATAGCGCCCTTACCTCCACAAACGGCACACATAGCTATATGCAAAAGCAACGAAAGACGAAAGCGCTAAGAGGCAGACAAGGATTACGCAGCTATTCAGCAGGTGCTTGAAAGCATCTCCGATTCGATTCCACAAGCTGATTTGAATTTCCAGCTTCTCTATTTCATGATTCTCCTCAAAAAATTGCTCGCCTTCTTCCAACGACAATTGCAAGTCTTGCATTACGCCACCTGCATCGAACATATCATCGTTATCAGCATTGCTTCTGAGCTGCCCACGCCTGACTTTACGCCAATTTTCGATTTTCTTTTGCAGCGCAGTGTCTTTTGCGTTCTTTTCGTCAGTTCCCTTTTGCAAAATATAAGAAGTCACAATACGGCAGACCGCTGATACTACAGCAAGAACAGTCAAAAGGATGAACGTTGGCCGTGTTCCGCAGATGAGTAGCATCACTATGGCAAGTATTGCCACAAAAGTCAGAGCAACTTGCATTTTTTTGCCTCATATGTGTTATTGGAATTGCGTTTTAGTGCATCTGGAATGACTTCCTGTGTCTTGTACATAGAAATGGCATAATACCCACCTCTCAATGAACGAATAGCGAAATGACAAAGGCAGCGATAAATATCGGAACCAGCAATCCAATGCCGTTAAGCAGCATTTCAATAGTATTCGCAACGATATCCATTGTCCAAAGTTTTGCCGCGCTACTCGTTTTCGTGTGTATCGCCATTACAATTTCCATGCCAATCCACAGTACCCCAATGATACCCAAAAGCACAAGGATGGCATACCCTGAAAAGGCTCGCAGCCAAAGAATTCTTGCTACCATGTTGTTCTCCAATCTGTTTTGTGAAAGTTGTTATCTGTGAATCCTCCCACGACTAAAGTCGCTGGCTTCCGTAACCCGATGTAATAAAATTTTTTATGCTCAAAAACTCATTTGATAATCCTTTGCACTTAATATCTGTGACAGGTTCGCTTTGTAAAGCTATACAAAAGCCAACTTTGCTCTAAATATGAGATTTTTCTATATTTACACTCTTTCACTTTTCGTATTTGTCCGTTGTCGTAAGCAAGTACACCTATTTCTGGTGGAATTTCTGTAGCTATAACTTTATGCTTCATTTCGTATGGCATTAGATAGTAGTTGCAATTTCCAACAAGGTTGTGTCCGTTTATGGAACTAAAATCGTTTAATGAACTCTTTACTTCAATGCATGTAATAACGATTTCGGGTTCGTTTGAAAGATTCTTTGCTTTCACATTAAGTGAGCAATCGTTTTTATCACAAGGTTCAAACCTAAAATTCCAGTCCACATCGTAACAAGTGCTTCTCCTGAATTGCCATCGCTCTGGCTGTTTCTCGCAATGATTTCGTCTTTGCCAAGCAAAAATCGTTTTTCGTAGTCTTGCAAGGTCTTGTTCTGAATAGGCTGCTAACTTGCAACTGTGTTCAATCGTTTTATCTGATATACCTTCATGTACAGTCATGTAGTCAACTCTTCCAAGGCGTGCATTTTGATAATATAAATTCACTTCATCAGCACGGAGAAGTTCTCCTTGGCATCCAGTAGGTGTCCATGTATCCAACGCTTTTGTCATTTGTGTTGTTAGTGTTGGCATAGTATTAGTCCTTCGTTTTTTTAGCTGTGTTCCGCTTTTCCTTCTTATAGTATCCTTTTTTCTGAACTTCCTTGAATGTCTCATCAGCTAGTACGCACATTGTCTGCTTTACTACTTTTCCATTTGGATAAGTTTTATCGCATACAAAATGGTGAAGCCCACCATCAATGATGTCTTTACCAACCACTTTGTCATAGGTGATATTTGAAATCAATACCTTATTATCAGGTTGCATTTTTGCTATCCTTTTTGATTGATTATTGGTATTTATTGTTTTCGGTAATGAATTTACATTTTCCAGATGGATGCAAGTTGCCATCTGTATCGTAAAAATATCGTAAATGCTCAGATAATATTTATTTTGTTAAATGTCGAATGTGTAGCTTTCTGAATTCATTGCAACAACACCGTTGCGGCTTTGACATTTTGTGCCATCAATGAAAACATCGATGGTTAGGTTGGTTTCTTCGTTGTCTACCCACTCATGGCGTATATAAGTTGCAAGGTTATATAACGCACCGATGGCATAAGTAACCAGTTCCGTGTTGTACGGTATATCGCCAGCCGATTTATCATTATCTTTTACAGGCGTACTAATAGAAACGGAAAGACTGTCTGGTGTACTATCGTTACCGATGCGTGTGGCAGTAACATCAAGTTTTATAATGTTGCTTTCCATGATATAACGCTTCCTTTCACATTGATTATTTTTCTTTTTTATAGTCCTTTGATATTAGTTGATTGAATCTTTTGGGGTCATACCAATAGCATCCAATACAAGGCGATGTGTTTTCATCTCCAACGACCCAACCTTCTTTGTATCCAAGCCGTCTCGCATCATATCGCTTCCCTGTTTTAATGCAATCCTTGCAATGCTGTCGCTTTGCATCATTCGCCGCTTTTGATAATGGTTGGAAATCGTCAATTTTTTGATTTTCAAGTTCGATGTTTGACAGCTCGTCATATTTACCGTTTTTATGGTCTACTTCTATACTTGACCCAACATCGAGCACTACACAACGCTGCTTTGATATTTCCGTCCTTATATCCTGTCGTATACCTCGATGCTTTTTTACAGAATTTACATTCGGTCCATCCAGACGAACAGAAAACACTTTTCCGCCTTTTTGAGGTCTTTTAATTTTATATTTTTTTCCAAGATAGCTGCCATCAGACCTTGCCCATTGACATCCATTGCTGCTTTCGAATCCCGGATGCAAATTTTTTAGTTCTGATATAGGAATTTCTCTCGAAAAGCACGATGTCGGGTCATGCGCATCATATTTTACATCCGCGTACATTTCAAAAAGCATTCCAAGTGTTTGTGGCGTTAAAGCAACGGTCTGGCACTCACCTTTCACAAATCGAATGATTTCATCTTGAGGCACTGAATCGCTACTAATCATTTCCTGAATTTTTTTGTTTATTTCTTTCGCTGTCATGATTCAATCACCTCTTTTGCGGCGATGCCTAGGTCTTTTAATCTTTTGATGGATTTTTTATAATACTCTTTTGATAGTTCACATCCAATAAAATTACGGCTCTGATTATATGCAGCCACTGCTGTTGTAGCAGAACCCGCAAAACAATCCAACACCATATCGCCTTCATTAGAATGCTTGATGACCAATTCTTCAATTAACGCCAAAGGTTTTTGGGTTGGATGAAATCTTTCCCTATCGTGACAGATAGGATACCGATAAATCCCATTATCGTACTCTGAATGAAATGTAGCTTTACCTTCCTTGACAGCTACAACTGCAATTTCTCTGGCGTTTGTTAAGTAGTTGATTTTACTGTTGATAGGAACAGGATTTGTCTTTACCCATTCGATAAATCGGATTTGCCTGAATTTTGCATCGTCAAAATATCTTCTTAAAATTGAGATTTTCCAGATGTCGTAAAAACAAATCAGGGTGCCGCCTTTTCGCAGCACCCTGTACAGTTCCTTAATAACCTCATCAAGTCCCGTGAAGTCAGAATCCCAATCACCAAAATCCATTGAAACGCGAAACCTATCTGTATCCTTGCCTTTTGCTTCCCCTGACTTGAAGTTCGTTTCTCTCGAAACTTCATATGGCGGGTCGATAAGCGCCAAATCGATGGAGTTTGATTCCAGCTCTTTCAGGAATGAAAAACAACTCTCATTTACAAGCGTAATTGATACATCTTTCATGACTATCTCCTACAAAAAAATCCGCCACGAATCATTCTCCGTGACGGATGCTCAACATATCAGACTGAAGTTGATTGGTGAAGCATTGCCAATAATAAAAAATCCGACACAGAACAAACCGTGTCGGAGATTTTTTCAATTTGAAATTTTTACGTGTTTTGTGACTATGCCTTCATCATGATGATGCAGCCAAAGTGAATGCGGAAACGTTTCCTTACTTCATTCGCATCATTTGTCCTGCTGTTTTATCAAAATATGTGGCATTATATATCGCAAACGCAACATTTGTACATATTTATACTCGTCAAGATGCTTTTGCATGGTGTTTTACCTATTTAGTTATGGTTTTCCGTAGTTATCCATTACTTTCAGTACATCATCAAAAGAAGCGTCTTCAGTAATACCGAGAAAATCAAATTGCGTGTCGGCTATCGGTACAAGAGTTCCAAGCTTATTGAAGATGTACAAAGATGGAACGACATCCTGTAAATTCGGTTCGTCTTCCGTCTTGTAATCATCGGAAGAATCGCTGACTGTAAGTTCTGCGTTAGAGCCTACAATGTATTCCGGATTCCAACGATTTATATTAAAACGAGAATTATCCGTAAAGGTGTCTGGGAACGAGGCTTTGATTTCTTCTGCCGTATCCCTTCCCGGCATAAGTTCTTTTCCATCAAATGTCACCTTGATGTCATCAACTGGTAGGTCGATAGTTGCGCTCATGTCATCTTCAAAAACAATATTCTCCGGGTCTTGATATTGAGAATCATTATCTCGGTTATCGTTCTCCTCTGAATTTGAAATACCAGAAACATTTGTCCCCTTTTGCTGCACAACCTGTAAGAGATGCAAGTGCAATGCTTGCAGTTAGTGTCAATGCCACAATCTTATTCATTTCTGTGTCCTCAAGTTTTACTTTATCATCGGGTGGTCTAAGTATGATAATCCAATAAGGTTTAGCTCTCGTTGACTATCCATATCATAGACACTTACATTGCATTCTTTTGCTGCGCTGCTTTTCTTCAGCCAACTCATAAGCATAGATGGGTTGTTATTGTAATGAAAGCCCACTGTCACATCAATAGATGCCAAAAGCCTGTTCAGTTCTACCCCATACGCTGCTTGTAAATCAGCAGTCTTTTCTACAATTATGCTGATTTGTGTCTTTTGGTTGTTGTATGGATTTTTCCTTATGTCATATAGAATGTCGGTAAGTTGTGGGATGTATCCGATGTTTTGAAAATCATCGAATATGAAAGAAAACTCATGTGATTGTTTTATTTGTTCAGCGTTATATTTTTTCAATTTGAAAAACAGCATACCAAGAAAGGCAGAATATAGTTCCTTATCTGTATCACATACTCGTTTTCCTGTTTTGAGAAATATAGCGACAGGATTCGGATTCTGTACAGATAAAACATCTTGAATTGTGATAATCTGTTTTTGTCCATCCATTGCTACGCGATTTAGCATAAAGCTGTTTAAGACCCGTTGAACACACGATTGCATATGCCCATTCCATACATCCGATTGCTTCGCGGCTTCGCATTCTATTATCTCGGCTACGCGGTCAAACGATGTTGCTTTTTCAGATACTGCAGACAGAATGGCATTTGTTATAGCGTGAATCAAAATATCTTCATCACAAGGTCGTACTGGCTGCGCGTTCTTTATGATTGCTTTTGCCAGAATCGAAGATAGAGTCGCCACCTCATTCTCTTGTGTCGATAGTACAGAAGCACCAGCATTTTGTTCAGCCTCGCACAAAAGCAACTCACACAATGGATTCCATTTGCGGAGGTTTTCTCTATCAACCGCCCAACGGTCAAGAGTAATAATTGTGTAATTGCGTGAAAGCATTTCTTCGTGTGCGGCAAATTCACAGATATTGTCATCAGAACAGATAATGTTTCGTGACTGCTTTACTGCTTGAAGAACCGCATTTGCGGCATAGTCTTCACTTTTTCCTGTACCTCTTTCACCAATTACAAGAATGTTTATACTGCGGTTATTGGTTTCTGTGGCTACGCAGTTTCCCGTATCATCTGCTACGCGCCCTAATATTGGACCACTTAAGTGGTCTATACTATCCGTCAAGAAATTCATTGGTCTATTCCCCGTCCATTCCCCGTCTATTTCCAATTAGATTCAATTTGGCTTGCAATTACAAATCATCGAACCCATCTTTTAGTAATCCTCGCAACGCTTCTTCTGTACTGGATGACTCTTTACCTTGCGAATTCATTTGTTCATCAATTCCAACGCGGCTGTCATTCGCAATTTTATCTTGTGAATTTTCTGCTTGTTTAACTGCTTCGCAGTTGTCCTTTGTGATAGGCACGTATGGATTTACATCTTGCCTTCGATATACAATTTTTTCTTTGCTTTTTTGTGTTTTTGCCTTTTGCTTGGTTTGTGGTTGCGTTTCTTTAGATTCTTGGCTGCGCGGTACATTCGACTTCATAAATGATTCGTAAGTCTGGCCTTCCGGAATTAACACAGTTGGAATATTTCCTATGTCAAGTATGGCTTCGCGTTCAAATATATCTTCGTCAGCTTCGCTCTTAAATTTCTTGTATTCGGCATTTTCGTATTCCTCGTCATACCATGAATCAGTCAACTTTGCGGCTCCGCAAGCATCGCAAAGCATATCGTGGCTTCCGAGTAATGCATCGAATGGCTGTTTGCACTTCAGACATTTTCTTATAACAAGCATATTAGGGCTGCGCCTCCTTGATTAAGTGACCAGTATCATCGTACCGTTTCACATTCAGGACTTCACCTGCGATGGTTTGGATTTTTATCAGTCTTGTTCCAAGTACACGTGCAATTACTTGTTCTGTTCCGGATTCCGGTATAACTACATAAACTTGCTCTTGGCTTTCAAATACGTGGTAGAGTGTATATAAGTTGTTATCGAACCACAAGAAAACTTTTGCTCCGCTGCCTTTGATGACTGCTTGAGCTCCGCTTGAATCTCTTGCTTCGCGAAGTGCGCTTTGACTCGAAATCCATTTTGACTCGATATCTCGCGTGATTTCCGGTGTCATACGACTTGCTGTATCAAAATCCACTCGCGTGTTTTTTAGTGATACGAAATAAGCTTCGCTGTAAAGGGACGCTAGATTTTTTACTGTTAATTTGTCTCGGTTGGGTTCCCATTTTCCTTTTACTTCTTTTGGGTTCCCGTTAGCGTCTAAATTCAAAGCACCTTTTTTTCTTTCATAGAACAGCTTCGCGATAACAGCGTAGTTTGTTCCAAATATAATACAAGATGCTTTTCCGGTTTGGTCGAAATCAATACATTCTCGTGAGATTTCTGAGCGTTCCAAACTTTCGAGTATTACATCACGGGTACGCTCTTCCAGAATTTGATTGAAATAGATGAGCTTTCCGCCAATATTGTATACGAATTGAACTTTTCTTCTTCGAATTATTATTCCAACACACCGAGTTGCGTTTAGTGGTCCGTATCCGAGCTGTTCTTTACACGCATCACGGATTTCTGTCATGGAGTAGAACGCCCCATCCCTTTCCATTTTCTGTATGATTTTAGTTTCCGGTCCTTTGGTGGGGGTCTTTTGGTTGCCAATCAGCCGTTGGATAGGAAGTTTGTCTGCTTCCGTTACGCCGCACCCCATAGCACTGCATGTACTGTACACCTGAAGGACAGCTTCCTTACGGTTCTTTTTCTTTATCCGTGAGATATCTGTCTTTACGACATTTTCTTGTTTTCCATACTGTTTTTCAATGTCATTTATCCTTTGTGTGGACAGGTCCGTTAGTCGTACATATCTCACAGGTGTTTTACTTGGTTCTGGAGGTTTCTTGTATTCGTCCAACTCGCCATCTTCTATCATTTTTGCGACAACTCGTTGGACGTGGCGGGCATTATACTTCGCAAACACCGATACCAGAGAAGAGCGTTTTGTATCCCCGTAATCCCGCAAGTAGAATAGTATTTCCGCCCTTACACCGCTTTTATACAGTTCCCGCATTTTGCCTATCCCCTTTTTCGAGTTTACGCTAGTTTGCTGACCACCTCTGTTGGAATATTGGTGCTCAGCGCTGGACGCACCAGCGGTTTAAAATTGTCGTAGATTCGTTGCAAATATTTGATTTTTGTGACAAAACTGTTCAATATTTAATGCCGCCAAAATCGCGAAATAAAAGCGTACAGTTTCGAGCCGATTCATCAGCTATGAAACTGTACGCTTTTCGTGTTAAATTACATCGATTTCTGGAACCATTTTTACGATTGTTTTGTCTTCATTACCATGAATTGTCGTGTAAAAGAAAGAAAACTTATCTACACTATCTGCAATACCAATAGCATCTGTAATTGCATTAGTAACGCGCTTCATTTCGAAGTTATCGTTGTCGCAGCGTCCCTTTGCGAGTTTCACATCTGCTGTCGTAATTTTGGCATAAATAAGGGTGAAACGGTTATCTTCTGGAATACAAACATCATGTTCTCGAAGATATTGTTGAACAGCCGTTTTTACGTCAAAATATACGTTATATCCGCCTTTTATTGGTAACCTTACGAGAGGATATAGCTCAAGTTGGAGATATGTGCCAGATGGTGATGATACAACAACGGAAGAAAGCTTATCACTTGAATCTGAGAATGTGTTTGCATCGGAAGAATCAAGTGAATTTGACGCTAATATGCGAATTTCTCGCCGCATTAGTTCTGTGCTCTCTAAAAGTTTTGTTAATGCGGAAAGATTTATATCTTTTCCCTTCTGTAGTTCCAATGTTGCATCTGTAGCTTCGCGTAATCTTCGCACTATATAGCGAACAGATTCATCCTTATTTGAAATAAAAAAAGCATGTGTTTTTGACGCGCTATCGTTTACTTTTTGCTGATTTTGTGGTGTTGATGAAACGTCGATGCCGATGCGCGAAAAGGCATCAAGAAACTTATTCTTTGACATCGTCCCACCGAGTCTCTTTGTCTGTATTGATGATGTCGTTTGAGGTGAAAGTGTACATATTTCGACCAAAACGAATGAACATCATGTACCCCGCTTTGCGTACAAATTCTTGGTTGAATCCCGGCTCGACAATGGCGACCCTACGTAAAATTTTACGCAAATCGCTTGGCACTGGAAGGGTAATCAACATTTCACTTGCGGTGAGTTCGTCACCACGAGCAATATAAGAGATTTGAATGAGCTGTGACGGTGCCGATGCATTGACTGCTTTTGCTTCTGGTGTCGCAGGGACTTGAACCATAAGTAACGTATTACGGTCATTTCCATTGACGACACGCTCGCGCATAAACCCAGTTTCACCAACATCCATAAATTCAAGTGCTACGCGAATAGCACGACTCATTTGGGAGTGGCTTGAATTTGGTACGGTAAAGAACTTATCTACGATAAAATTGTCTTTTTCACAGCAAGCACGAGCAACAATGCACTTATGAATCGCTTTCCGGGCGTTATCTTCCGAAATGTTGAAATACTTGGAAATATAGAGGGTCAGAACAGATTGCTCAATCGCATTGAAGCGATTTACCATATAAACTACTTCGTCCTTAATCATAGTGTTGTCTCTCCTTTAATTGAAAAATAAAGGAACCTTGTTTTTTAAAAGTTCCTTTTTATACTTATCACTTACACTTATGGTCGATATATCGCATTAAATACACAATTTGTCTATAGGTTCTTTAAAATAAAGAAGTATTAAAAAAGGAACTATTTAAACCTGTTGCAAATAAATAGTTCCTTTTATAAATACATATTGCGCATTTCAACGAGATACCGTTTTGTTTTTTGCTTTTATTTAAGTTCCTTCTTCCTCTTCTTTCTGTTTCTGCATTTCCTTTAATGCCTTGAGTCTACGAGCACGTTCAGCGGCTTCTCGACGTGCAACTTCAGGGTCCGTTGTAAGGACTTCGAACTCTTTAGGCGATGCTCGGAATTGGACTTGAACACGAGAAGAACCTGTAACGAGAAGACCAGTACCTCTAGGAAGTTTTGGAATCTGTTCGATTTCAGCTTCAGAGAGTTCCATAACTTCACGTAGTTTTGAGACTTCAGCTTCATCGACACGTAAGCACACCTTTGTATCAGAGTTTGATACGATAGCTTTACCGTATTTACCATCTTTCAATTTGAAAAAGTCCGTAAGTTCCTGTGTCATACAGCAAGCGCTGCCACCATATTTACGAATCGTCTTGTAAATTTCAACGCAGTATTCAGCGGCTTTATCGTTGCCTTCAACACCGATAAGTTTCCAAATCTCATCAATAAAAATAGCTTTCTTGTCGACCTTATTTTCTTTGGCTTTGCCCCAAACGAAATCCATGCAAACAAACAAGGCAACTGCAAGGTCGTTTCCGTCAAGACCATCAAGGTCAAAAACAATGTACTTGTTTGAGAGGTCTACGTTCGTATACTGGTTATATTCTTTATGACCACCGTCCACATAAGGGCGAATGATGTGAGCTACGCGGCGTAAATCATCATCGTCCTTAATAAGGTTGTAGACATCTTGCATACGGGGAAACTTTTTATAGGTTTGAGTACCCGGTTCAAAAATTGAGTCGTCATCGTCAGTGATTCCAAAGTCGGAATAAACTTGTGTAAGTTTACCGTCTAAGAGGTTTTCCTCCTCAAGAGTCATGTCACGAACAATCAGACGGAAGAAGCTGTGTAAAGCAATCAGCTTTTGTGAGAGCAACGTCTTTGTACTATCGCCAAGGTCAACATCGTTATCCGCTTTACGAATATCAAAGACGTTGATATGAAACTTCGTACCGGGACCCATTGGAACGAACTGACCTTGAATCTTCTGGCATACACGATAATAGTCTTCACGACCACTCATGGGAGTAATAACAAAAACTTGAACACCTTGAAGACGTTGACGAATAGCCAGAAGCTGAGATGTAAATGTCTTGCCGTAACCAGCACGTCCGACAATTGTAAGGTTTGCATTTGGATGCATTAAAGTGTAGAAAAGGTTGACGATTACCAAAGAATTGTTATGAGTGTTCGTACCCATTACAATTCCACCGGGGTCTTGAAGTTCAAATGACAAGAACGGGTACAAGGAAGCCGCACCTTCTGTCAATACGTTACGCCAACCCTTTTTCCAAACAATCTTATCGCAGTTACAAAGAGGTAGACTTGCATAAAAAGCCTGCTCTTCAAAGAACATACAGTCGCGGAGTTTATAGCCACGCATTTTGGATTCACGAAGAAGAATATTTGTAAGACCATTGAGTTCTTCCAATGAATCAGCACATGCTGTAACCATGATGCTAAATTCAAAGTAGTCTTGACGAGAGGCAATGCCGCTCAACAAGTATGTAGCTGCTTGAATACGGTCTTGCATAGCGTAAGAGTCATCACTGTTACCGCTATCTTTTTTTGCAACATTCAAACGCTGGTTTCTAGCGATTTTCTCTTTGACTTGGTCTACCGGAATGTGCTTTATGTAGATGTCAACGTCAATACCAGCACCGAACCCAATAAAGGTGTTAAGCCAACCCGTGGCAACAGTTGATGTGTATGAGGTGGAGTCAATATAGAAGAAGCGATAATACTTATCGTCAACAACACAATAGCGAGGATGTGTAAAGTCCATCCACTGAGGGGCAATCAGTTCATTTGCCGTAACCATTGGGGAACTTGGTTCACCATTTTCATCCAATGGCGCTTCTGCAGAATCATAGGCTGAAAAAACTCGGTCAGCGTGAACCTCAAACGGAATGTTCTCAGATGCACGACGATTCAAAAATTCATAAAGAATGCTGTCTACACCAGCAGTTGTATCGCCTGTATCAAGAATCGTATTTCCACATTCGCGTAAAGTGCTTTTAAGCATTGCTGCAATAGTTTCCAACGAACTGGCAATATCCTCAAATGCACCAGACATGCCGTTTGTGTGTTGGTACTCAATTATGGCGAAGAACCGACGCGTAACCGCAATAGTTGTTGCTGTTTGGCGAACAAGGTTTAAATAGTCCTCCTGCATGCGAACCAAATTTTCGTTCGTTTCCGCAGAGAAATCGTTCTTCATTCGTTCCAACAACTTTGTAATGTCACCACGCCTAGAGAAACATTTAAACTGAATTCGTGCAGGTACAATAGAAAGCATAGATGCAAACATATCGCCAACAGCGTTTTGCTTGCGAATAGGCAGTGAACCAAAGTTGTTAGGTTGAATTTCAATGAGCTTGAGATACCGTTTATCAGAAGTGATGATGATGCTATCAATTACATCATCGATTGGTACACACATTTGAGTCGAGTCAATCCAAACGACACGATTTTTTTCTTCTTCGGAGATATCCTTTTTCTTTGCACGTCTTTCAAGGATTTGCTCTTGCCGTTTCCGCTCTTTTAGCAATTCCTTACGTTTTCGTTTGAGAGCAGCTTTATTCTCACGATTCCGCTCCATTTCTTCGCGTTGAAGGCGAGCAATTTCTTTATCGCGTGCTTTTTCTTCTGCAGTTTTACGAGCCATTACCTTACCTTCCCTCCTTTAAGCGACGACGGCGCTCTTTCTCTTTTTCCTTAAGACGACGTTTACGCGCTTTATCTTCCGCTTTGATTTCTGCCTTTGACTTTTGCTTGTCCGGGTCGTCACGGAATACTTCAACATGACGTGGTGCAAAAATATCTTCGGCAATTGGTTCATTCATATCATCGGTGCTTGCAGTAGCCTTATTAAACAAGTTCGAAAAATACTGACCCAAAGAACCATAAGCGGGTGCAACCAAAAATTCTGGCTTCGTCTCCCACTTCAAACGTGGATTGAATTTTGCATAGTGTTTACTTTTTCGAAAATGAAGCATCATGCCAATATATTCAAATAAGCTGTATGGTGGAATGCCAATAATGCCGATACCACCAAATACAATCGCACCAAACACAGTGTTGCGTAGACGAATTTCATATCCATCTGCAGGAATAATGTACCAAAGAAACAAGGCGATTGGAGCAGCAAGAATTGCAGCTTCAATCAAATTGCGTTTTTTGAAAAGTCCGTTTAGAACCTTTCCGGTGTCTGTTGCATTGTCCGGAATTACACGAACAGCATATTGGTCTTTGTCAACTTTCTGTGCCATAAAATAAACTCAAGCTCCTTTCTGAATCAAAAAATCAATTTATATTCATAAGACGAAGTGCAGCATAAATACGCATCACCCCGGCTCGGACAGCCTTTTTTAACAAGTAATCTCTATAAGTAGGCTCAGCAACAGCAAATCGTTGCACATATTTAAGTATCAAATCAGTATCGTTTCCTACATTTCTTAAAATAAAAAAGCCATCGTCATCAAGCTGATTTAACTGATTTACTTTTTGTAATAAAACATCTTTATTTTTATTGGGTATCACTGTAAAACTTTGAACACTCATAAACAGTGTCGGTGAAACATTAACTTTAGATTCCACAGGGTACGCCATGGCTTCTTCAGTTTCAGTGTCAAGTGGAATCATAGTTGACATAATGTATCCTCTCATCATAAATGTAGTCGGTAACGAACTTCTTGGCATTTTATAGCCACAAGGTGAATAAAACAATTCACCTGATATGTAAACCCCAAAGGGTGAATTCCTTTGGGGTGCATTCTGCTTAGCCGATTTTGATGCCGTTTCCAAGGACACGGTTAGACTTTTCATCAACGCGGACGATTTCCATCCACACATTGTCATTTACAGCAAGCGTCTGATTGTCACGGATGTTGTCATGCGCAATCAGACCGATGATACCGGAAGCAGTAAGACGAACGACATAGAAGTTCTGAGTAACAGTAACAACCTGCGCCAGCTCATGGGGTTTAGCAGCAAGGTCAAAGTCCTTAACATTACGAACAAGACCCTGCTGAATCTCGTACTGAACACCAGAAAGCTGGATATCCTCAATGGTACGCTCTTCCTTGTTTACAACAAGACGGCGAATGACGACATTCAGCTTCATACCGGGCTTATAGAAGTTCTTTGCGCTGGTAATCAACTGACGAGAAGTAAGCTGACCACGATTGATACGAGTCTCGATGCCCATGCACTCGACACGGACACCATAATCATCTGCAGCCATAACATAGGCATAAGCAACACCACCTTCATGAGCCAGTGGATGGTCTCCAAAGAAGAAACGGTCCTGCATACGCTCCATAGCAAATGCACGGGAGCAAATAACGTGGTCAACCTGACCATTTTCCTTACGAACAATCTTCACAGGAACACACTGGAAGATGCTTCCGGGAGCGTGGTTGGTATAGCTGCGCTGACGACGAAGCACATCGGAATCACTTTCGTCCTCGCTCTTTACAATGCCGGAGTAAGCAGTGAAGTCGTTGCCTTCAAATACCAGCTTAGTGCTGCCATAAGTATCTGGGGCATTCTTGTGCTGGAACACCTCAATTGCATATACGTGGGTGCTCAACAGCTTGTTGTGGTCACCATCCTCACGAATCTCATCGTTACCAGTCATCATGGCGAGCATATAGCGATACTCACCGCGCCCGGTACGAGAAACGCGTTCATTGTTTGCGACGATTTCTTCGATGTTAGCAATCTCGTTCTGAATGTTTGTTGCAACAGAAGAAAGCTGGAACGAATCACCCATATAGTCAAGTTCTGCATCAGAGACACGACGGCGGCGGCGAGGCGCACGAGCTTCTTGTGCGGGCTGATTAGCAGACGGCTGCGCATCAACTGATGCACCATCTTCATTTGCATCGGCATCAGCTTCAGCAATCTCCGTGACTTCAGCTTCTGCAGTCTCATCAACAGGCGTAGCATCATCAACGAGTTCAACAGCCTCTTCAATAGGTTCGTTGTTGGTTTCGTCCATCATAACGTTGTCCTTGTTCATTTCATCGATGTTCATAATTGGTTCTCCTTTTGTTTGTTTTGGTATTTGTCGCAATAAAATGGCAATAAAAAATCGCCCCTACGCGACATGAGGGGCGATAAAAAGTTGTGCTATTCTAAAATGGTCACAACCTTTAACTATGGGAAGAACATGAAAATCACATCCTTTCGTTTGTGTTCCCGGAAAAAGTTACTGATTAAAACTATCCATAAATCCACTAACGTTTGTATTTCCAACCTTTGACTCGTTTTTCTTCTGATTACGAGCTTTAGGCTGTTGGTATGGATTGCTTACAGTATGTGTTGATGGCGTTCGCAAACCAGACGGTTTTCCACTGCCATGTCGCTGGTTGGAGGTTGTTTCCTTTGTTGGTCTGCTTTGTTTTGATTCACTTTCTGTGTAACGAGTTTCTTGCTTTTCCGTGCGTACAGGATTATCATCGCCAGAGCGTTCTCGTTTCGAGCGACGTTGATTTGAATCTTCGCCACCGTTATTGCTGCTTCCACGGCCAGATTTCTGATTGTGTGATGCACGAGCTTGAATGTCGTTATAGACCTTCATACGACTAATATCAGCCTCTGTGACATCTTCAAACGCATCGTAATAATGACCATAGACTTCATCGGTACTTGGCAATTTTGCGATTGGCATTGGTGCTGGAAGTCCTGCTTTATACAACGGATGAAGAATATAACCACACCGATGGGCTTTAAGCATAGGACGACCAGCGTAGTAGATGAGAAGTTCTTCATCCTTCAGCCCGATAACCTCATCAGGAGTAAAGGCATTACGTTTACCTTTGCCTTCAGATAGTGCGTATCCATCCCCTATTCCACGAACACCAAGTACATTTTTGTTGTCTCGAACACTCTTTGCAACGATGGTCATTACCCCTGACATTGCACTTATGTATTCGGCTGTCATTTGTTCGTTACAGCCCAAACAGATGATAATGTCGCAACATCCAACAATCGAGGTCAAAGCGTTTTGGTCGTATACAAGTGCCAACTGCGCCAACGACTGAAGAATAATCATGATGTAAATCTTACGGGAACGAAGTGTACTGATTGAACGTGTAAAATCCGGAATACTGCCGATGTTTGCAAATTCGTCAAACAATACACTTACAGGAAGTCTATCATTTCCTTTGCCAGCGTTATCTGATGCCTCTGACAAATCAAAGAAAAGGAACGAGAAGAAAAGACTTGAAAGAAGTTTACGAGAAGAATCTTTATCGGAGATTACGCAGAAAATGATTGTTTTCCGTTCACCTAGCTCTCGAAGCACAATATCGTCATGGGCTGACATTGAAACAATGTCGTGGTTTGCAAACAGCTTCAAACGTTGATTAAGACCCAAAATGAAGTTTGGCTGAATTTTTTCATCACTGTGCTCAAACATACTCCAAGCAATCATTGCAGGGTGGTTGCTTGGCATAAGTGCCTTATCCTTCTGAAACTCTTTTTTTAGTGTTGCAAGGTCATTCTTTGCGAATAGAGAAAATACCTTGTCAATTGTCAACGGATTTGAAGCTTCTTTTAATTCACGTAAAGAGGTTGCGATTTCTTCTTCAGATGCAAGTCCACTTCCACGCATAATTGTTCGAAGAGCTTCTTCCTTTTCACGAATCGTTGCTTTCTTATCATGGATAATTGAGAAAGTCTTTTCTTTGTCTTCCTCCGAAAGCAATGGCAACTTGCTTTCTTCCCAATTGTCAGCAGCTAATTCGAGTTTGTGCTCATAATCGTATTCGTGTTTCCAACCGAGATAAGCGACACCAGCTTGGAAAAGATTTCGTTCACCGGGTCCCCAGAATCCATCTTCCTTCTGACCATTCATTGTGTTTGTCATTACAACATCAACAAATGTATCTAGGCGAGAATTATCGACACGACCAGTTTCCGGATTGAAAATTTCATTCGTAAAGTTCCATGCGTTACTTCGTGCAGGATTGAGAATGTTATAAACTTTTACAACATATCCGTTCTGAACGAACAAATTGTAAAACTCTTCACAAAGTTCACCTTTTGGGTCAACAACACAGCCACTATCTCCACGAACAATGATTTGAAGGAGGTTAGGAGAAACGATGCTGAATGTTTTACCACGACCCGGAGGAGCAAAAACAACTGTGTTCATGTTTTTACCACGAGTACATGGCACCGTAATAACCTCGTGACCATCATCACCGAATTGTCCACAAACAAGACCATCTACATCTTTAAATTCACCAACAGTAAATGCTTTCATTGCCTCAGCCTTGGACATTCGCTTCGATGAACCATAGTCCCCTGTTTTCGATAGAATCATTCCGGTTTCTTCATCAACTTCTTCTGCTTGGTCAAGGTCCGGAGATTTCCAAAGGACAAATACTACAAAGCAACCGGCAAAAAGTAAAAGAAGACCAAATGTTACTGGAATTCCTTGTGCTGTAAGTAAACCGATAGCAATGTAACGAGGAATTGAAAGAGAAGATGCTTGTAAAAGCGTATATTTATGTTCTGTTGCAAGCTTAATCATAGTGTAAAAACCAGAAAGCCACGAGCAAAAAAACACAGAAAGTATGGCATAAGCAATGATTCCACCTTTAAGGATTCCACTTTGTTTGTTATACCACTTTCTAAACCACTCAAGAGCAACCAAGCAATGCTGTTTCAATGTCTTTGGCTCATCGTTATCATTGCTCGAATACCCAAAAATTTCTTTAAGTTTATCAAGCAAGTGTATCATCCCCCTAAATGTAAATAGAATAAGGCTTCAACTGTTTAAGTTGAAGCCTTATTCGAACCATTTCAGCGATTTAATGATGGCGACCTATACCACCGCCACGTGCGCTACCACCTCCGGTTTGATACGTACTATCAAACGCATATTCTCCGGTTTTCCTTCCGCTTTCATCCAATACTGCATGGCGAGCACGGTTTGTGGCTTCCGCTGGACTTACATCGCCCGCAACCTCTGCCGCAATTCCAGCATCTGTTGATTTCAATGTTCCCAATACAGTTTGTTTACTATGTGGAACGACATTGTTGTTCTCGTCCAGTCTCTCAACACTATATTGGATGTGTCCTGAATCGTCTTTACCAATTTCTTCGGCGTGATAGCGAGTAACTGCTCCAGTGTTCTTGTCTACGTGAGTTGCTGTTGCACCTGTTCCATCAAATGCACCGGGTTCAACAGTTGTTCCGCCAACTGCTCGAAGTTGCATCTGTTCTGGAGTTCCAACGACTATTCCGCTATCACCGCTTTTACTATCGCTTCCGGTAAATTTCTTTTCGACATTACCAGCCGGAGTATATTCCATTAGGTTTCCATAATTATCCTCTGCCATAACAGAAAGTTTTCCGTTCTCAGACATTTTTATCTGCTTGACTTTTTCGTCTGAATCTTCGCCAAACATTTTTTCCTGAGTAGACAACTTCATGCCGGGACTGTTTGAATTTTCTGGATTGTATCCATTGCGAACGGCATAATCCCTTGCCCCTTGAGCCGAACCACTAAGCACACTTTGCCCAAGTTCGTCTTTTCTTTTGGTGCCGTACCCGGTTTGGACATCTTCGATTCGATTTTTAAAAGCATCAAATGTTTCGTCAGGCGCTCCCAACTTTGTAAATGCATCTTTCAAGCGTGTATTATATGCTTCTTCAGTTTCTCCGTTATTTGTATAAGTTCCATCTTTGTTCCGTTCGATGTTTTGCCCTTTATAACTCATTCCTTGTGGACGTACCATCTCAGCAACTTTGTCTGGCGAATACGATTGATATTGGCTTAGTCTATCCATTAGTTCAGAGCCAGCATTATCACTTTTGTAATCTGCCTTTTCTTGTAATTTGCCACTACTGTTTTTGGCGTTTTTGTATACATCGTTAACAGCATTTAATTTATTACCAAATCCAGTAGCACTTTTACTTGCCGCAGTTAAATCTTTTATTGAAGAAATGCCAAAATAATCTTTTGCGATGCCTGCGCTTTTTGCAAGTTCACTTCCAATCTTCCCTACGCCCATTGCCGCTAAACCACTGGTGACGAAATCCTTCGCTACTTGTCCACCAGAACGTGCCGCTCCATTATTCAAACTGGCACCAAGAAACCTTGCAGCATCGCCAGCTCCCGGCATAATTGCATCCAGAGCTTTAAGACCAGCTCCACGAGTTAAGGCGCTTGCTGCACCAGTGGCAAAGTTTGCCGCTTTTCCGGCAACCCCCTTTGTAGTGCGCCAAGCGTAACCCATTTCGCGCATATCTTGCATAACGCTTCCAGACGAGTGAGTTACGGTAAGTCCAACATCTTTAAGGATTGAATCAAGATTTTGACCGCAGCGGACCCAACCCAAAGTCACACCTGTCCAGCAGAAGAATTGAACACCTCCACCACTCGGAAATGCTTTAAACAAACATAATGTTGAATATATCATCCACAGGTTGAGAATCCAGCAAATTAAGGTGGATACGAAGTTCTTAAACCAACTCCATGTAATTCCCCTGAGTGATTGGCTTACACCACATCCAGTCGCCAATGGAGAAAGATAGATGTATATAATGATAGATGAAAATTTTGAAAATGCGGAAAGGAGCAGTTTCAAGAATTGAAACATACATATAACAAGCAAAACTGTTCCCAATATAACGGGTATTGCATCGATTACATCTAGTGCTTTTAAGAACAGGCTAAGTCCCTCATTTTCTCCTTCAATATCACTTATACTCGATGTAAAGCTGTCTGCTGTCAAACTGTTTCCACTTGAATAAAAATTTCCAAGAGCCACTAATACACTTTCTCCACCAAATAGCATTGTTTTGACCGCTTTATATATTTCGTGAAAAGCGGTGAACAACACTTTTGAAGTTGGAATTGCTACTGTCGTCCAAGCGCCATATGTAAGAAGTTTTACAGCTATTGCTCCCGGCCTCGATTGCGGATTTTCACCAGTAACGAATGTCCATATATATTTGAGCATTTCCCATAACGTAAGGATTAAACATATAAACAGGCCGACACCCGTTATTGTGTTGGTAAAGTTGCTGCCAACAGCATTGTCAAACCATCCGTCAATCACCGAAATGTCAAGTTCACACATCGCTTGCAAAACGATTGTCGCCGCTAGAAAGTAAATAGTTGATACGATAGCCATGATAAGTTTTATGGCAAACGATATGACAGTATTTACCAGCAAGCCAATACCAGTCAGTCCAGCAAGAGCTGTTAAAAAAGTGGCCATTCAACTTCCTCCCTTCATCAAATAATAAAAACAAAACCCGCCGCTAGAAGCGGCGGGAAACTACTTGTTTTGTATGTCAACTAATTTCACATTACTTACGGTGTAGGCGTTGTCGTTCCACCACCAGTGATGCTTTCACCAACGGTTTGTGCAATTGACAGAATTCCACTTGCTGCATAAGAAACTACAACTGCGAATATAGATGCCCAAGTTGCGCTCTTTGCTCTGTTTACCGTTTGCTGGTCCATTCCGGGAAGACGTGCGATAATCTGGGATGCAATAATGCCGATAACTCCGGCGGGAACAACCCAATGCTGCAACATCTTTACAGCATCATCCAAGATGCTTTTAACCTGCGTGTCCATCGTGTCAAATACGCCTGCATAAGCGCTAACCATACTTGCAATCATAATGGCAAGCATGATAGCGTAAGCTACCATCGCACGACAACCAGCCGCACGAATGCGTTCTGCTTGTTTCAGTTTCATACGAATTCCTCCATTCATTTTTATTTTGCGAAACAAGACGTCTTGTGATTTGGTTCATCCAATTATCACGCTATAACTATACTAACTTTGCGCAATACATAACTGGCTACTGTTTTTCGCTTTTTTGGCCACTGTTTTACTAACTTTTTGGCTACTATAACACTCTGGGATGTGAACACATAAAAAAGAAAGCTCGATGCCTTCGTAAGACATCGAGCTTTTTCGCAAATTATTATTGAGCGGCAAGTCGCGCACAAAGAAGGTCGCTTACGCCACCAGTTTTTGTGTTCAAAACAGATGCAAGCATAGCATTTTTATTTCCAATAAGATTCATTTTTACCTTTGCACGAGTGATAGCTGTATAAACTAGATTTCTCGTAAGCATAAAACGGTGAGAATAACTTATCGGCATAATCACTGATTTGAATTCACAACCTTGTGAAGAATGCACTGTGATTGCATATGCAAGTTCAAGATTTTTCAATCGTTCCGGAGGAAATTCGATAATTTCACCACTGAAATCGATTTTCAACGTTGCACCAACATCCTCAGAAATAACTTCAACAACCTTACCGATGTCACCGTTAATAACATCTGTTGCGTTTTTCTTGTTGATAACGCGGTCACCAACTCGGAAGTGTCTTTCCCCGGAGACGGCATCAAGCCTTCCTTCTACAGGTGGATTGATAATCTCTTGAAGTTTTTTGTTGAGCATATTGGAAGACAGTGGGTCTTTATCACTTTTGTGTGTCGGTGTAATGACATATGTATTATCAAAGCCATATTCTCCAACACTCTTTGTGAATTCATCAATAACACTCTGCACAATTGCATTTTCCGGAACCTCTGTGAAAACGCAATCCTTTGAGAAGTTTAATTCACGAGTGTTTCCCGTGTTTACCTTGACTGCGACATCTGCAATCATACTACCGGATGCTTGTCGATAGTTCTTTGTGAGGCGAGTGACATGGACTTTTCCACAGTCAATCAAATCGCGAAGAATTGCACCGGGTGTGACTGACGGAAGCTGGTCAACATCACCAACAAATACAATATGAGTTCCGGGAGTACAGTCGGTTGCATCAATGAGGAAATTTGCCAAGTGAATACCAACCATAGAGAACTCATCTACAATGATAAGACCACCAGCGAGTTTCTGACCATCGCCCGGCGCTTCAAATCCAGATGGTGTATCTGCCGGAACGAGTCCTAGAGTCTTGTGGATTGTTTTTGCTGGTCTTTCGCAGCTTTCTGTCATGCGCTTTGCTGCCAAACCTGTAGGAGCCATAAGAGTGATTTGTCCGTCAGGGTAAATTTTCTCGTAAGTCTCCATAATGGCTTTCAGTACAGTTGTCTTACCAGTACCGGGACCACCTGTAACAACGGAAAACAAGTTGGATGCGGCATACACAGCAGCTTCTTGATTTGGATGCAACTGAATGTTCGGATGCTCCTTCTTCCATTGCTCAAATGCTGCACAAAACTTTGCAGCATCTTGTTCCGTTGGGGTTTGAGAACCTAGTTCAAGAATCCGTTTTGCAAGCGCCTTTTCCATATCAAAATCTTCGCGAAGATATATAAATCCATTGGGACCAGCCGTGCTTGCGATTTTTTTCTGCTGTTTAAGTCTGTAAACAGACTCGTTCACAAGAGCCTCTTCAATCGGGCGAACATTTCCATTGATTTTTGGAATGTTGCAGGACAGGAGCTCCATCGTTTGATAAAAATGTGCAGGTTTCTGGACAACAATAGAACAGTTTTTAGCTCGTAATGCTAACAACGCAGCCATTACAGCCGCATCGATACGTTCTGGTTTTTTGGGTTTATAGTCCTGAGCCAACGCAATTTTATCTGCTGCATCAAAACCAATGATGCGAGTTGTTGAATAAGGGTCTTTGGTAACCGTATCAAAAGCATTGGAGCCGTATGCGGTAACAAGCCTTCTTATAACTTGAGGGTCAACAACTTTTTTCAGCAATTTTGTAAGCGCAGCGGTTGCAGAAGCAACTTCTATATGTTTAGCAAGAAGCTTTGCTCTTCGCTCGGAGAGTCCCTTGATAGATGCCGCAGCAACCATCGGGTCTTCTGCAACCTTTTGAATATCTCCATCACACCAATCAACAATGGCAGCGGCAATCTTCTTGCCAATACCTTTTGTTGAGTTCTTTACGAATTCCAGTGCGTCTTTTTTGTTTTTCGGTACACAAGGAACAGCGTATTGGAGTGTGAATTGAAGTTCATTGTTTTTCTTATAGCGTGACCACTCACCCGTGAGTTCGAACGACTCTCCTGCATACTTAGGTGAAATGATTCCCTTTACTGTAAAGTAAGGTAAATCTTCTCCACCCGTAGGAATCTTATCTTTTTCGTTCGTTTCAAACAGGCAGATACGCCAATCGTTTTTTGCAACCAGCTCCTTTCGAAATCTGGAAACAATTGTAACCTTCTCCCCTAATTGCATTTCATATCCTTCTTCATGAAACACGCCAGTTTAACATCTTATCCCAACAGGCGTTTGCAAACACCGATACATTGTTTAAACGTATCGGAACTTGAATCGCCAAGGGGGATATAGAACACTGGAATGTTATATCTTTTTGCTTCTTCAACAACATCCGATGGAATTTCCTTGTCCACGCTCACGACAATATCGCTTGCACCGACTTTCCCCTTTGTGGGAATATTTGTGGAATAATTCCAATCGGATTCATATACAGACACATGCGATTCATCACAAATAGCCAATGCCCGAATTCCAAACAAAGCAAGTTTCAACTCTATCGTCTCAACTGCTTCGGAAGCATTTTCTTTCGAATTCACAAACACATGGATTCGACGAATAGCCATTAGCACATCTCCTTTCGCAATTCGCGCAAACGACGACCACCGCCGGAGTACGAAACATAGTCCTTTAAAGCGTTATGCAAATCCGGATGCTCACGTTCAAGTTTTTCGATATTTGCCTTGTTCATTTTGGGCGTGGACGGATATTCGAGATATTTGATGACATATTTGCAGTTGTTAGCAGAATCCTCGCAAACTGCATAAGTGTTCTGTCCCATGGCATAAACGATGGAACTGAGTTCATCTTTCAGTTGTTCCTCTATCGCCTTTTTCTGCTTTTCAATTGCTGCAAGTTGCTGTTTCAAAATATCCGCTTTTTCAAATGCGGACGCGTAAACAGCAGGGTCAAGAACAATCGGAGTTTTGTTTGCAACGCCTTTGCCTTTATAGCGACGTGCTGTTTTAATAAGCAGTTCACCGTTGCCGTTCGGTTCCGGTTCAATTTGAGATAGAACGCTTCCGTTCCAAAACTCTTCACATTCCTGAATAATTTCCATCTCCATGTCAAGGTCACGAATAGCATGGCTATAAGTCACCGTATCACGGTCAAACAGCGCAACCAAGTATGCGTCATCGACATTCACCAAAAACATCTGTTCCTGCATCTGCTCAAGATAATATTCAGGAATGTTGTTATCTGCATAATGGCTCTTTGTGTGAATACTGGGAGCCTTGAATTCCAGAACCGACCAATGACCATCAGGCCACTTCATCATTGCATCAAGATTACACGTCAAAAACTGATACTTTTCATTACTGAAAATCATCGTTTCGACATGAACTTCGCAACCTTCAAATTCCGGAATTGCCTTAATGTACTCTCGTAGATAGCTCTCACAAATATGTCCCCACAGAAAAATCAGTTTCTTTTTCAATTCTTCTTCTGGTGTGCAAGTTACAAGCTCTGTATGACCAAGTTTCTGGTGCCAGAGGTCCACATTATTAGTAAATGGATTTGTACCCATTACTGCAGATACTTCCGATGCACCGATACAGATGCGGCGGCGATTATGCCATTCGTCTTCAGTTAATTTCGAACCGTCTACAACACGAAGCGGGTCATAATCGCAATCGTTAAAGAACTTACGAGCTTCATCCGAAGCGTTCGCAAGAACTTCTTCTCGAAGCGCTAAACCAAACTCGGTATTCATGTTTTCAAGATGATACGGGATGTCAAGACTCTCTGTCGTTGCTCCTTTATCTGAACCATCAAAGCTACCAGTTTCTTTCAATGCAGACGACATAACAGGGTTTGCAATGGAAACGTTAAAATAAGAACAAATTGTTTCAACGATTTCTTTTCGCCCATAAACATCAATCTGTTCCTTTGTTTCTGCTACAATAGCAATAATGGCGGAGACAATGCGTACAACATCTGTTTTTTGAAACATTTTGATTGTTTCAAAAAAGTCTACTTTCCCTTCATCATTGTTTGCCAACAGACCAAAATTACAACAGAAAGCGACGCGAGCTGTATCGGTGCCAAACTGTTTTTCGATGACATTGATTGTATCAATAAAATTACTCATAAACACTCTCCTACTTGAAGAAAATAGGTGGGCAGCACATGTCGTGCTACCCACCGTTTAGTTTGTTTCGATGGGTTAATACCCCTTAATACCCCTGATAATCACCGGGGATATTGCCAAGGTACTGCCAGTCCATACCTGCAGCTCGACCAACTTTGAGTGCTGTCTTGAACTGCAGCGCAACATTGTTCGGGTTATCTCGTACCACAAAGGCATACGCATTTGCGATAGCAAGGAAGCAGTCAAATGCCGTTGCCGGATTTTTGCCATACAGACTTTTGAAGTTCTCCGCCGCCTCGTGACCAGCCTTTTTGGCAATATCCAAGTTCGCCATTGCACGCAAAAGTGCGTTGTAGGCGTTTTTCACCTGAACATTCTGAAGACTGTCAATGTTTTTAGCTGCGTTGTTCATCATTGTATCGGACTGCTTGAACGACTCGACAATACTGTGCATCAAACCGTTAACACGTTCCGTATAATTTCCGCTTCCGGTATGAACAACACGAAGACACTTCTCACTGTCACACATTGGAACGGTTACTCCACTATGACCAGAAAGCGCCAGCGCCGGGATAATGCGGAACGCACTGCTCGCAGTATTACTCGAAGCAAACTGCAGAACGGGATAATAACCACCCTGATAGAGCGTGTTAAATCCCTTAAGAATCTGGTCTTTATACGCAGAAAGGTTCAACTCCCAAGTTGTCGTCGTATGAGAAATGTACATATTCTGTACAGTTGCTTTCGGATAGGTCTTCTTCCAGAAAGCTTCGAAAACCTTTGCAATGTCACTGAGCTTACCATAGGCGAACTTCTCAGAATTCATTGCACGAATTTTGTTACAGTTCTCAATGATGGAAACGCCTTCAGAGCTGTTCTTGAACTGTCCGTTCAACTCCGTTGCCGCGTCTTCCTCGGATTTCTTCCAGTGACGCTCAAAACCATTTCTGGTAAAACCAGCACGGGTAGAAAGACCCTCAATAGCAGACCAACCGATGGGAATGATTCGACCACCATCCATTTTCAAAGCCAAACCCGTACCACCATGACTCTTCATCGTGGAAAGCACAGCTTCGACATCAGCTTTCATGTTCGCTGCCATCTGTGCCACATGCAGCGGGGCATCCATAACAGAAACCACCTTAAGATTTTTCTGAATCGGGTCAATTCCAATGCCAGCCGCCTGCATATCCTCATCGTGCGTATACACGGTTTCGGTTGCGGAGATGTCGCACAGGGCTTTGTAAAAATCTTCCCACTTCACGAAGGAACTTTCCCAGTTATCGCTGACAAAGTTTGCATAAAGTGGTGCCGCCGATACAACGGGCGCTGTTTTCGCGTTTGCTGCAGGTGCAGTGGCAATCGTGTTCTGATTGGCAACAGGCGGTACACTTACAGGTGCAGCCGACTTCTGCTGCGGCTGAGCCGCCTGTACAGAAGGCTTAGACTGAGCCGGATTAACGACTGCTTTACTCTGCGTCGTTTTTGCAACTACAGGTGCGGGTGGGATAGGAGACGCGACAGGCTTAGCGTTATCATACATGGCATCGTCTTCGTTATCGGCGATTTCGTGAAGGTTGAACTTGAAGAATCTCTTGATGTCTTCATCATCACCAACATCACGAATAATGTCCTCAACTGTTTCGACAGACGGCTCAAAAGTGGAACTCTTAAATTCCATAAAGTCGTTGTAATCAACGGCATCAATGAGGTCATCCGGGGTAAGTCCATCAACGGAAATGTCATATTTTTCCGCAATAGCAGCCATAACGATTGCAGGACCGTAGTCATTGACCCATGTGGCAACAACGTCAAAACCAAACTCATCGTTCACAATTTTTTTCAATTCAGCAATTCGAATAGACATAGAATTTTCTCCTCTGCTGCATTTTGCAGCTTTTAAAATTCACCATTTGTGGTGTTTTCTGGGGTGTTTCCACCTGTTTTTTGCCCTTAATTTGTAGGGACTTCCATCAAGCAGTAAGTTTACTGCTTACACAAAGAAAAGTAGCCCGTGTCATACTCTTGGTTTGAGTGCTGACACTGCTACTCCTTTCATTGATTTTCTTGATATTTCGTGGTTACTTTTCTTGTGCTTTTGTACTATACCAACATTGCACACGCAAAACATAAACCGCGTACTGCTGATACACAGTGCGCGGTTGTCATCAAGTTGCGGCGAGATTCACATCGGTATAAATCCACTTATCCACTGTTCTATTTTTTTTCGTTCATCCCTATTGCTTAGGTAGTAACCAGTTTTCAAAACAGACTTTTTTTCAACAGAATAAATGGATTCACATTCATTATCCACAATACATGCTTTACAATTTCCGTTTTCATCTGATAAGTAAACTTGAAGATTATCTTTACTAACACCTATACATTTTTTTAAACTCACAATAGTCAAATTACTGCTCGTTCTATTACTCCAGTTGTTTGAAATTACCAAACCATAACGTAACTCATCAGCAGATGTTGTAACACTAATAACATCACCCCACTTGTAGCCGTTTTCACATAAAAGCGGAGAAAACAGTTGCTTGTTCCAGATTTTTTGGGATGAAATCTGAATAGATACTCCTTTTTTTATATTGTTCCAAACATCTGGCATAGATTCTTTAACATTGAGACGAAGCCCAATAGAAAGAATTTCGGATTCTATTGACGTTATATTTTCGCACAATGCAATACTATCTCTCGTAAGCGCACATTCTCGTGCTGGCACGTATATATGTGTTGGTAAATCCTTTTTATGTGCTGTTGTCATTGGTATGATGACAGTTTCGTGTCTTATTAAATTGTTGTGCAATACAATAGCTGGTCGTCTTCCCGTTTGAATACAACTCTCATCTTTACTTTTTAGTGGAGCCCAAACGACATCCCCAATTTCAAATAGCACTTATTATCATCTACTTCCTTTTATTTCTGCGATTACTATACCAACATTGGAAATGTGTACAAAAAAGCCCTCTCCTAACGTATTCTGCTACACGTAACAGATACATCAGAAGAGGGCTTTTTTATTTAGTTTCCATCAATTTAAGAAGTTCGTTTTTATCGAACCATACATACTCCGATACCATGATTCGCTCATCTCTCAAACAACAAACCACTTCATTTGATGTGTCATCCATAAGGATGTCGATGTATCCACATCGACCAGAAATAAGGCGTTTTGCTGCTTTGTCTACTACGGAATCACGAAGTACATAGAGCTCCCCATGTGCTATTTGGTCGTAGTTATCAGAGGTCGTTTTTTTCTTATGAAGATAATATTTTACACAATAAGCATTATCGCTAACACCTTGTTTTGTAAAGCATTTAGAAACTTTCGCCTTTTCCTTTTGCTCTTTAAATTCGAATCGCATAATTTCCCTTCTTTGCCTTTCAAATATCTAAAATAGCTATAATTCACATATAAGCTACAGTTTTCTTAAAGAATAGAGATTAAAAATCTCTTGATTGTTTATCCATAAAGAATTATACTTACTTTGCATTTATTCGCACTAATCGTAATTTTGGGCAAAAAAAAATAGCAGAGGCATCGGTATCCACCGATTGGCCCCCTTCCGGGGGTGGTTTTGCCCCTGCCGCTTTCTACTACCTCAACGATAAGCCGTTGAGCCACTTTTCAAAGATGTGTCGCCTTCCAAGTTGCCAACCCGCACAGCTCAGTGTTTAGAGCCGTAATCGCGTCGCCAATAACAGTAACTCTACTGATACCTGCGGCTGAATTGTAATCTTGTATGCCATCCAAGAAAAGGGGAATTAGAAATTGACTATCTATAATATACCAAAAGAAAAACCAGCGGGTTAAAAAATCCGCTGGCGTAATGTTAATTTTTTGTGAACAATTTTCCAATTATATTTATTCCTTTTACGTAAGGGTCTTCCCAGTAGCGCGAGTCTTTTGAGTTGTTTCTGTTATCTCCCATTACAAAATAGGAGCCATCCGGCACCACAAAAGGTCCGAAATTCAAATTTGTGTTTGGCTCTTCCTTGAGCCAGCTTGTTTCATCATAGTAATTTCCGTTTATGTATGTCTTTCCATTTTTTATTTCAACAATATCTCCTCCAACCCCAACAATACGCTTAAGAAAGCATCGTGGGTTGTCTTTACTTTGAGAATCTTGTTTTGCTGTCGTTTGGAAAACAATAATGTCGCCCCTCTGTAAATTATTTCTTTTCCCATACAGTCGAATTGCTGTAAACGAAGAGCCAGTCATTACTGTGTCTTCCATACTCTGACTTGGTACATATCCAACGCAAAACACACCTCTGAACAGAATGATAGAGATACAAAAAACAGCAAGTGGTAGCTTTAAAAATTCGTATATTTTTCGTATTATTTTATTCATAAATCATGGCAAGGAATTCCTCAACTTCAATCGTAGGGGAATTTCTCGTTCACATCCTTTCTAATAAATTATACCTATATATTTTTGAAAACATACTTTCTATTACTACAAAAACAAAAAAAGACATGTGCTTGCTATTTCTAGCAAACACATGTCAATCCTTTGTCACCATTATCGTTATAAAAGTCTTCTTGACTACCGAGACATAGTGCAGAACACTATGTTGTCAATGAGACTTTTTGATTGAATTGTATTTCTAACGACAAAAAATACAATTTCGTGTCACATGTCGAAGCTCAGCCCGGACATGATTATTCACTAAACCAACTCGGTATTGGTTTTTGCGCTAGGGAAATGATGACAAACTTGCCCCAAAGAAGAAACGTCACACGCATGAACCTCTGCTTCCGATGAAACGGTCAGAGGATACAAGCAATGAAAACGCCTCAACCACTTTCACGGCCTATGACTAAACGTCAAAAGTCTTGAAAGTGTTTTTGTGATGGCAAGACCTTTCACCACGTTACCTTACTCCTCCACAGGCAAATGCGGAAGTAGTAAACTTGCAGTTATGCAAGTGTGGCGCACCAAAAAGGATATTACTCCTTTTTAGTGGCAGAGGGGGGAGTTTCCTCTTCGTCGTTCCCGCTTTGGCATG